>ENA-ORPD01000254-ORPD01000254.1-human-gut-metagenome-genome-assembly--contig:-NODE-254-length-55977-cov-7.979078_pt1 | contig 55977 bp, 79 predicted proteins | sample MGYA00242143_ERZ509076 | MGnify/ENA primary metagenome ERZ509076 (study PRJEB26280, sample SAMEA2338706) | human gut metagenome | biome: human gut; feature: human-associated habitat; material: faeces... | reverse complement strand
GCCCATTAAAGCGGTACGCGAGCTGGGTTCAGAACGTCGTGAGACAGTTCGGTCCTTATCTGTCGCAGGCGGAAGATATTTGAAGGGAGCTGTCCTTAGTACGAGAGGACCAGGATGGACATACCGATGGTGTATCAGTTGTCACACCAGTGGCACGGCTGAGTAGCCAAGTATGGAAGGGATAAACGCTGAAAGCATCTAAGTGTGAAGCCCACCCTAAGATAAGATATCTCATACCGTAAGGTAGTAAGATTCCATAAAGACTATGTGGTTGATAGGTTGGAGGTGTAAGTACAGTAATGTATTGAGCTGACCAATACTAATAAATCGAGGGCTTAACCACTAATATATATTGGTTTACAATTTATCTCTCTATGTATTTTTGAGTGTGCTATTATACAAGTACATAACACTTTTCTGGTGACGATAACATAGAGGCAATACCTGTTCCCATCCCGAACACAGAAGTCAAGCTCTATTGTGCCGACGATATTTGCGGGTTACCCTGCTGAGAAAATAGGTTGTTGCCAGATTTTTTTTGTCTTACATTATTTTTATATTATCTATCTACGAAAACAGAAATTAGAAGTAATAAAAAATTATTATTTGTAATTTCTGTTTTATTTTGTTGAGAATTTTATTGAAAATATTTACATTAAATGATAATATTTTAATGAAATCTATGTAAATGTCATAATATAATGTAACATTTATATAAACAAATAATAAAATATTAATGTTAATGTATTTGTGCAAGGAGGAATTAATTTGGAAAAAACAATATGGAAGTCAGGTACTTTTATTTATCCACTGCCAGTAGTAATGGTATCATGTGGAGACATGGAAAAAAGTAATATTATAACTGTTGCTTGGACAGGAATTATGAATACTAATCCAGCTATGTGTTATATATCAGTTAGACCAGAAAGATATTCGTATAATTTAATTAAAGATATTGGAGAGTTTGCAATTAATTTAACAACTCAAGATTTAGTATATGCAACAGATTGGTGTGGAGTCAAAACAGGTGCTAAAGTGGATAAATTCAAGGAAATGAAACTTACAAAACAAAAAGCGGAAAATATTAAATGCCCTTTAATAGCAGAAAGCCCTATTTCAATTGAATGTAAAGTAAAAGATATAAAAGAATTGGGAAGTCACCATATGTTTATAGCAGATGTACTTTCAATAGATGTTGCAGAAAAATATATTGATAGTGCTGGAGCATTTGATATATCAAAATGTGGACTAATAGCATATGCAAATGGTGGGTATTATAATTTGGATAAAAAAATAGGCAAATTTGGCTATTCAGTTCAAAAAAACTTGAAAAAATAATTTATAAGATATAGAATAGTAATCAAAAGAAAAAAGGAAAGGTGATGTATGTGAAAAATAATAAAGGACTAATTGCAATAATAATTATATTAGCTATTTTAGTCATTGCACTTGGAGTATATATTTTTAAGGGGGAAAGTATAAGACAATGGGTCTCTAAAGATGTGCCAAAAACAACAGAAGAAAATAATACAAAGTATGAGGAAGATGTTAATAAAATTATAACACTTGGAACAGGAATGAAAAGACCAAGTCAATATAAACCAAGTGAACAATATTATATAATAGATAATCGAAAATATGAATTAGATACACTCGTAAACTCATTAAAAAATGAAGAACTAAAAAAAGAGATTAACACATTTATAAAAGAAAGCACAGAAAAGCTCGAAAATAAAAGAAGTGATTTTCAACAATATATAGAAGAAGGAAATAAAGAAAGAGAAAAAATTGAATGGGCAGGAAATAAATTAGACTATTATAGAGTTATTTCAACGAATCTAAATTTAGGAGATGAAAGTGATCCAATACAAATTTTTACTGAATGGAAATGTACAAATGGGTATTTATCAATATCATTGTCATATAAATATGCATATGGTGAACAGATAAGCTCTTCGTATAACAAAAAACAGAAAAGATTTAATTATGGACCATATGAAATATATTGTGCTACATATGATTTGTATACTGGAAAAAGAATACAATTCAGTGATTTATTCTTTGAAGGAGAAGACTACGGCGCAGAATTGTATGAATTTATGAAAGGTAAAATAGCAACAGATATTATGGAGCAATATGTAAAAAGAGAATTTACAACATTACCACAAGATTATCAATATTTTACAATAGAAAACATTATATTTAATAAACAAAATTTGTATTTTTCTGAAGCAACAGAAATATCAACAGCATACTATTATACAATGTTTCCAACTTTAAGTATTGCTAGAGACATGAAAAATATATTTAGTAATGATGTAAAAATAGAAACAGATGATGCATTGGGAAAACCAATGTCGCAAATAACTCAAATTCAAATAAACAATAATACATATGTAATTGGTAAGATAAAACATTGGGACAAAAATATAGAAAACAAAATAAATAATAGTATAATAAAATGTGCAGAAGAATTAGATAAAAATGGTATATTTGACAAAATAAACAAAAATAATATGTTTACGGTAACTAATTGGCAATATAAATATGATGGCGAAAAAATAAGAACAATGGTTATACAACAGCTGAATAACAAAGAACAGGCAATTGAAATTCTACTAAATGCACAAACTGGAGATATTGAAGAATTATATTGTAGAGAAGATGTAAGTGCAGGGGAAACTTCAAATGAAACAGTAAGAAATAGCATATTAAAAGAACTTAATGCCATTTTACAAAAATTAAAAAATTAAAATGAACCATATAGTAAAATCTCAAGTCATATAAATGGATTGAAAGAAATAGATAGCGTAAAGTAAAAATATAGGGGCGATTTTAATCGCCCGCACTTCGAAGGAACTACTAAAAAAGAAATAAAAAGGGGGAAACATATGAAGAAATACAAAGTGTATACAACAATATTAATTATTTTAATATTGTTAGTACTAACAGCATTAGGATTATACATTTTTAAAAAAGATACTGTAAAAAGTTGGCTTAATTTAAAAGAGGCAAATGTTGTTACGCAAGAGCCAAAGGTAGAAGAACCAAAAAAAGAAGAAACACCAACAAGAATTGATAAAATTATAACACTTGGAACAGGAATGAAAAGACCAAGCAATTATAAACCAACAGATTCATATTGCATTTACGAATATAAATATGAATTAGAAGATTTAGTTAACAATTTAAATAATGTTCAGTTAAAAAATGAAATAAATACATTTATAAAGGAAAGTAAAACAAAATTAACAAAAGATGAAGTAGAATTTAAAAAATATATTGATGAAGGAAATAAACTAAAAGGTAAGGTAAAAATAAAAGGTTTAGATTCAGAAGCAGAATATTATAGTCCAGAAATAGGAGCAAGTGATTATTATAGCAGAGTTATTCCTTTTGAGGAAGAAAAAAACGCAATAGGAATAACTGTTGATTGGAAATGCGTAAATGGATACTTGTCGATTTCTCTATATTATAAATACAGATATGGAGATATAGTAAATTTTATAGGTGATAATCTTCAAAATAGTGGTATATATAAATCATATTGTGCTACATATGATTTATACACAGGCAAAAAAATACAACTTAGTGACTTATTTTTCGAAGGAGAAAATTATAGTACAGAATTATATGAGTTAATGCAAAGTAAAATGTCTGTTGAAGGATATGGCAATTATGTTAAAAGGGATTTTTTAACATTAGAACAAAACTATGAAAAGTTTACACTAAATAGTATTTTCTTTGACAAGCAAAATACAGTATTTTCCGAAGGAGCAATAATACCAACAGAATATTATTATACAATATTTCCTGTAATAACAATAGAAAGAGATATGAAAGGAATATTTAATGATAAAATTGAAATAAATAAATTTGCAAGGTTTGGTTTTAGAAATCAAATTGTCCAAACAGAAGTAAATGGAATTCCATATAAAATACCTAAAATAAAGCATTGGGATGATAAAATAGGAGAAAAAATAAACACAAATATAGAAAAATATATGGAATATATAATGAAAAACTATAAAGACATTTTGGATACAAGTAGATTTGCAGAAGGGACATATAAGAGCAATACAGTAGAATTAAGTTATAATAAGGAAAATATAAGATATATAATTAATTATAAAAGTGCATATCCATTTATAGAAATTATTGTAAATAGATACACAGGTGAATTAGAAAGTGTAGAGCCAAGCATGGGAATGATCTCAATAGGACCTAATAGTATATCTTGGAGTGATGCTTTAGAAAAAATGAAAGGTTTATAAATTTTTGTTTATATAAATTTAAAGGAGGAATTTTAGATGAAAAAAGCAGTAATTGTTTTAGCAGTTATATTAGTATTAATACTAATAGGTGGAGTTGGCTATATAGTATGGGACAATGCACAAAGTAATATAGGACAAGCAGAAAATAACAAACCAAACGAAATTATAGTGAATGACACAGCAAAAGCGGCAGAGTTAAGAGAAAAATTAAAAGGGAATTTTCCTAAAATGGATGGTTCAACTTCAACAATACCATTGGAAGCAGGGATTGTAGCAGCATTTGAAGGAATATCACAAGAAGAAGCAGAAGCAAAGATAAAACATTCTACAACATATGGATCATTTGAAAACTTATTAGAAGGAAAATGTGAATTAGTATTTGTGCCATTATTATCAGATGAACAAAAAAAAGCAGCAGAAGATAAAGGGATAGAATTAGAAATAGTTCCTATAACAAAAGAAGCTTTTGTATTTGTTATTAATCCAGATAATACAGTAGATACATTAACACAAGAACAAATAAGAAAAATATACACAGGAGAAATAAAAAACTGGAAAGAACTTGGTGGAGATGATGCTGAAATAGTAGCATATCAAAGAGACGAAACATCAGGAAGCCAAAACAATATGAAAGTATTTATGAAGGGATATAATTTAATAAAAGCAAAACAAGAATTTATATTAGAAAGCATGAATAGCATTTTAGATGTTATAGCAGGATATGATAATGGAAAATATTCAATAGGGTATTCTGTACATGCATATGCAAGAAATATGTATAACTTAGCAGGAATTAAATTTGTGAAAGTAGATGGAGTAGAACCAAGTTATAAAACCATAGAAGACGGAACATATCCACTAATAGATTATAAATATGCTATATTTAATAAAAAAGAGGCAGAAGGTTCAAATGTAAGAAATATGGTTGAATGGTTGTTAACATCAGAAGGCCAAAAAGCAATGTCAAATGCAGGATATGTACCAGTAAAAGCAACAAAATAAAAAAATATTAAAAATGAAACAAGAAAAACAGTACCAAATGTTGACATATTGTAAAAAAGATGGTACAATAATTAAGCGTATGTAGTAAAACATACGCTTAAAAAAATAAAATTAATTATAAGCGTAAGAACTTAAGGTGGAGGTGTATTAAATGGCAGCAAAAGGAGCAAGAGAAGCAATTACATTAGAATGTACAGAATGTAAAAGAAGAAACTATACAACAGAAAAGAACAAAAAAAATAATACAGAGAGATTAGAAGTAGAAAAATATTGCAAATTCTGTAAAAAACATACAACACATAAAGAAACAAAATAGCTTTGTAAGGGGGATTAAAAATGCCAAAGGATAATAAGGTAAAAAAAGAGAAAAAGCATTTTTTTAGAGATTTCAAAGCGGAATTAAAAAGAGTAATTTGGCCTACACCAAAGCAACTTATAAATAATACCATTGCAGTAATAACAATAGTACTAATTACTGCAGCTGTTGTATTTGCTTTAGATTTTGTTTTTGAAAATATGAACAAATATGGAATTAACAAAATAAAAGAAACTGTTGAAAGCCATAAACAAGAAGAAAACACAGAAGGAGAAAATGCAAACGAAGAAAATGCAGAAAACTCTGAAAATAACGACGAAACAGAAAATGGAACAGAAGACAATACAGCAAAAGCAGAAAATAAAGAAGTAGAGTAATAAAGGAGGCTAAATTATGTCTCAAGAAAATGAATTAATACCAAAATGGTATGTTGTTCATACATATTCAGGCTATGAAAATAAAGTTAAAACAGATTTGGAAAAAACAATAAAAAATAGAGAATTAGAAGATTATTTTTTTGATATAATTGTTCCAATGGAAGAACAAATAGAAATTAAAGAAGGAAAAAGAAAAACTAATTTAAGAAAAGTATTTCCAAGTTATGTATTGGTTAAAATGATAGTTACTGAGAAGACATGGTATATTGTTAGAAATACAAGAGGAGTTACTGGATTTGTAGGTTCAGGAACAGACCCAATACCATTAACAGAAGAAGAAATAAGAAAAATGGGATTTGAAGTGAAGGAAGTTAATGTAGACTATTCTGTAAATGACTCTGTAAAAATATTAGATGGTGCATTAAGGGATTTCGTAGGGACAGTAACAGAAATAAACAAAGAAAAACACAAAGTAAAAGTTTTGGTGTCTATGTTTGGTAGAGAAACACCAGTAGAACTAGAATTCTCGCAAGTAGAAAAAATATAAAGTTTATAATCTATTTATTAGGTTAATATACATATTTTACATTTTAAAGGAGGTGCAAAAAAATGGCAGAAAAAGAAATTGGTAGTGTTATAAAATTACAAATACCTGCCGGAAAGGCAAGTCCAGCTCCACCAGTAGGTCCAGCATTAGGTGGTACAGGTGTAAATATCATGCAATTCGTAAAAGAATTTAATGATAGAACAGCAAATTTAGGTGGTGTTAAAATTCCAGTTGTTTTAACTGTATATAAAGATAAAACATTTGAATTCATAACAAAAGAACCACCAATGGCAGTGTTAATAAAAAAAGCAGCTAAAATCGAAAAAGCTTCAGGAAAACCAAATAGAGAAAAAGTTGCAACAATTACAAAAGCACAAGTAGAGGAAATTGCTAAACAAAAAATGCCAGACTTAAATGCAGCATCATTAGAAAGTGCTATGAGCATGGTAGCAGGAACAGCAAGATCTATGGGTGTTATTGTAGCAGAATAATATGGGAGAAACAATATTAGTTTCGTTAATACCAAAGGAGGGTAAAATGAAAAGAGGAAAGAGATATCAAGAAGCAGAAAAGCTTGTTGACAAGAAAAAAAATTATAGTGTAAAAGAAGCACTAGAAACAATCGAAAAAATGCCAAAACCAAAATTCGATGAAACAGTAGAACTACATGTTAAATTAGGTGTTGACTCAAAACAAGCAGACCAACAAGTTAGAGGTACAACAGTACTTCCAAATGGTACAGGAAAAACACAAAGAGTATTAGTATTTGCAAAAGGACCAAAAGCAGATGAAGCTACAAAAGCAGGAGCAGATTTTGTTGGAGCAGAAGAATTAATACCAAAAATTGAAAAAGAAAATTGGTTTGATTATGATGTTATAGTTGCAACTCCAGATATGATGGGTGTTGTAGGTAGATTAGGTAAAGTATTAGGACCAAAAGGATTAATGCCAAACCCTAAATCAGGAACTGTAACAATGGATGTTACAAAAGCTATTAATGAAATTAAATCTGGAAAAGTTGAATATAGATTAGATAAAAATAATATTATTCACTTAGGATTTGGAAAAGTTTCATTTGGTGTAGAGAAATTAGCAGAGAACTATGAAACAATTATAAATGCTATTATAAAAGCAAAACCAGCAGCAGCTAAAGGACAATACATTAAAAGTGTTGCAATTTCTACAACTATGGGACCAAGTATGTATATTGACCAAAAATAAATAAAAGCCAAAGAAAGTAAGCAATAAAGTAAGTCTTACCTAGGCATAAATTGAGCGGATTAAACCAATCTTTGTATGCCTATGGCTTGAAAGATTGGTTTTAATTTTTAAGTATGGTAAAGTGAGGTGAATATATAAAATGGCAAATCAAAAAATTATAGAACAAAAAGAAAAAGAAGTAAATGAACTAGCAGATAAATTAAAAGAAGCTAAAATGGTACTTTTAACAGATTACAGGGGAATTAATGTTGCGGATGTTACAAAACTAAGAGCAGATTTAAGACCTACAGCTGTAGAATATAAAGTTATAAAAAATAATATTATAAGAAGAGCATTAGAGGTTAATGGAGAATCTGGATTAAATGAATTATTAGAAGGACCAACAGCAATAGTTTATGGTACAGGAGATTACCTAGAACCTGCTAAAATAATATATAATTTTTCTAAAGATAATGATTTCTACAAAATAAAAGGTGGAATTATTGATGGAAAAGTTATGACAGCAGAAGAAATAATAACACTTGCAAAATTACCATCAAGACAAGAATTACTTGGAATGCTTGCTGGTGCATTGCTTGGAAATATTTCAAAACTTGCAGTTGGACTTAATGAAGTTTGTAAACAAAAGGAAAATGTATAGAGAAAAAATAAAGTAAATCTTTACTTTAGAAAGATAGAGATTACTAACATTTACAATAATAGAGTTGTGAACTTAAATCACAAGAAAATAAAATTTAGGAGGATTAAAAAATGATAGAAGAATTATTAGAAAAAATTGATGCTTTAACGGTTGCAGAATTAGCAGAATTAGTTAAAGCTATAGAAGAAAAATACGGAGTATCTGCAGTAGCTGCAGCAGCTCCAGCAGCAGGAGCAGCAGCTGCCGCTGAAGAAAAAACAAGCTTTAATGTAGTATTAAAAGAAGCAGGAGCAAATAAAATACAAGTTATAAAAGTTGTAAGAGATGCTACTGGATTAGGATTAAAAGAAGCTAAAGATTTAGTAGACGGAGCTCCAAAAACAGTTAAAGAGAATGTAGCTAAAGAAGAAGCAGAAGAATTAAAAGCTAAATTCACAGAAGCTGGAGCAGTAATAGAATTACAATAATATAAAAATAATATAGAAAATATAGGACTGTTAACAAAAAGTTAGCAGTCTATTTTTTGAGTTTCAACACTTGACTTTAACAAATATAAGTTATAAAATATAAAAATGTTAATATATTGTAATCAAAGGAGACTAATATGATAATATTATTAGATGCGATGGGTGGAGATAATGCACCAGATGCAACAATAAAAGGAGCAGTAAAAGCAATAAATGACATTAAAGCTGAAGTTGTTCTAATAGGGAATAAAGATATAATTAATAAAAAAATAAAAGAATTCTATGATAAAGATGATATAAAAGAAATTTCACCAAGGTTATCAATACATCATACAACAGAAACAATTGAAATGGTAGATATACCAACACATGCTATAAAACATAAAAAAGATTCATCAATGGTAGTAGGGTTTAATATGTTAAAAGAAGGTAAAGGCGATGTATTTATATCTGCAGGCAATTCAGGGGCATTATTAACAGGTGCAACATTATTAGTAGGCAGAATAAAGGGAATTGATAGACCGGCACTTGCAGGAATTTTACCTTCATATAAGAGTAGACTGCTATTAATGGATTGCGGTTCTAATACGAATTGTAAACCAATAAACTTATTACAATTTGCACAAATGTCAAGCATATATTTAAAAAATACATTTAATATGGATAGAAACCCAACAGTAGGACTTTTAAATATAGGAACAGAAGAAACAAAAGGCAATGAATTAATAAAAGAATCATATAAATTGTTAAAAGAAAAAGCAGAGGAATTAAATATAAACTTTGTTGGCAATGTAGAGGGAAGAGATGCGTTCTCTGGGCAATTAGATATACTAATTACAGATGGATTTACAGGAAATATATTTTTAAAAACAGTAGAAGGATTTGGAAAATTTATTAAAAAAACATTAACAGAAAGTTTGAAAAAGAATATATTGTCTGTAATTGGAAGCTTGCCAGCATTACCATCTATTAAAAGATTTGGAAAAATGGTAGATTACAAGGAATATGGTGGTGCGCTATTTTTAGGGGTAAACAAACCAGTTGTAAAAGCACATGGAAGCAGTGATGAAAAATTATTTGAATATACTATAAAGCAGGCAGAAAAATTTGTGGAGAATCAAGCAGTAGAAAAGTTGATTAAGGCATTTGAACAACAAGAAAAATAAGTAGAAAAATTATACAAAATAACTTGACAATTAAACTTATATGTATTATTGTTAAATGGAAAAAGATAATAAACAATTAAAAGGAGGTGAACTTATAATGAGTTCAGAAGAAATATTTGAAAAAGTAAAAGGTGTAATAGTAGAACAATTAGGTGTTGCAGAAGGTAATATTACAATGAAAGCATCTTTTATAGATGATTTAGGTGCAGATTCTTTAGATATAGTAGAATTAATAATGGCTTTAGAGGAAGAATTTGACATAGAAATACCAGACAGTGATGCAGAAAAAGTTGTAACTGTAGGAGATGTAGTAGAGTATATAAAAGATCATGTAGCATAAGAAAAAATAAAATGAAAGGTAAAGCAAAAACCTTTCTTTTTTTTGCCTATTATAGTATAATGTACATGGTTTAATTTACAAGAGAAAGAAGGAAAAGAAGTGGAAAACTTTGAAAAACTAGAAAAAAGCATAGGGTATACATTTAAAAATAAAGATTTATTAAAAAAAGCTTTAACACATAGATCATATGCATATGAAAATAGAATAGAAAGTAACGAGAAATTAGAGTTTTTGGGAGATAGTATCTTAGAGTTTATTAGCAGTAAATATATATATAATAATTATCCAAAACTAAAAGAAGGAGAAATGACTAAAGTTAGAGCAGAGGTTGTATGTGAGCAGAGCTTATATAATGTAGCATGTAAGCATAATTTTAGTGATTTCTTACAGGTAGGAAAAAGCGAAAGAATCAATCATGGAAATGAAAAAGTAGCAATACTTGCAGATAGTATAGAAGCAACAATAGCGGCAATATATTTTGACTCAAATATAGAAGATGCAGAGAAATTTATAATAGAAAATCTAAAAGATGCTATAGAAGTTTCTACAAAAAATGTAGGTATGAAAGACCATAAAACAGTGTTGCAGGAAAAATTACAAATGAATGGAGAAGTTAATATTAGATATACAATAATAGAAGAAAAAGGACCAGACCATGATAAAACTTTTACTGCAGAAGTGAGTTGCAACAATAAAAAACTAGCTATAGGCAAAGGAAAAACGAAAAAACAGGCTGAGATGGAGGCTGCAAGAAAAGCATTGGAGTATATGAAATAGTAAAAAACTTTATAAATTTTAATGTTTGTCTGTAATTTTAAGAAAGGAAAGTGAAAAAATGAAAAAAGAATATATTATACCAATATTTGTGCCACATTTGGGTTGCCCAAACCAATGTACTTTCTGTAATCAAAAGAAGATTAGTGGACAATTAAAAAAAGTTACGGCAAAAGATGTGGAAGAAACAATAGAATATTACTTGAAAAATTTTAAGGATAAAAATAAATATGTAGAGGTTGCTTTTTTTGGAGGTAGTTTTACAGCTATAGATGTGAAAGAGCAAGAAGAATTGCTAAGTGTGGCACACAAATATATAGAGAATAAAAAAGTTAATAGTATAAGAATTTCTACAAGACCAGATTGCATTGATAAAGATATATTGAAAAGACTAAAAAAATATGGTGTAAAAACAATAGAATTAGGTGTTCAATCTGCTAATGATTATATATTAAAACAATGTAAAAGAGGACACACATTTGAGGATGTAAAGAAGGCCTCTAAGCTGATAAGATGGCATAGATTTGTATTAGGACACCAAATGATGGTTGGTTTACCAGAAAGTACAAAACTCGATGAAATAAATACAGCAAAAGCGTTAATAAAATTAAAACCGAAAATAGTTAGAATATATCCTGTCTTGGTTATAAAAGATACACCTTTAGAGGAAGAATATAAAAACAACGAATATTCACCACTTACAGTGGAACAAGCTGTAGAAACTTGCAAAGACATAGTAGATTTATTTAATAAAGCTAATATAGAAGTTATAAGAATAGGTTTGCAAAATACAGAAGAAATAACAGATCCACAAGAAAAAAGCAGTCAGGTGGTTGCTGGTCCATATCATCCAGCATTTAGACAACTAGTAGAAGGAAGATTGTGGTATGATGCTATAGTGCAAGAAATTAAAAAAATAAATGTAAAAGTAATGCAAGTAAAAATAATAGCTAACCAAGAAAATGTTAATAATATAATTGGACATAAAAAAGAAAATATATTAAAGTTAAAAGAATATTATGATGTTGATGTACGAGTAGAGGCAGATGATGATATAAAGCCAGGAAAGTTTAAATTAGAAATAGAAAAAACATATCAAGATTTTTTGAATAACAAATAAGAAAAATGAATAAAAATTACCTATTTAATAAATAATAATACAAATAGGTAATTTTTTTGTGGAATGGAAAAGTTGTATGGGAAAGATAAAAGCATATATAATAGATATAATATATATAATAATTGGATGTACTATTATGGGAACTGGTACATCTTTATTTTTACTGCCAAATAAATTATCAACAGGTGGAGTGTCTGGAATTGCAACAATAGGATATTATTTATTTAATTTGCCATTAGGAACTACAATATTGGTATTAAACATTCCTTTGTTCATTATAGCTTTTTTAAAAATAGGAAAAGAAATATTTACAAAATCTATAATAGGAACAGTGTTACTAAGTCAAGCTATAAATTTGTTTGAAAAAATAAAACCATTGACACAAGATAGGCCATTAGCATGTATATATGGTGGAATATTAGTAGGAGTAGGCATGGCAATTGTATTAAAAGGTAATGGCTCTACAGGAGGAACAGATTTATTAACATATATAATAAGGACATATAAACCACATTTTAAGAGCAGTAGCCTTATAGTTATAATAGATGTAATAATTGTTATGCTAAATGTAATATTTTTTAAAGAAATAGAGATAGGACTATATTCCGCAATAGCAATATATATAATGGGGAAAATGATAGATATTGTATTTGAAGGAATTAATTTTACTAAAATGATATTTATTGTATCAAATAAATATAAAGAGATAGCAAAAGAAATAGGTGAAAAATATGGAAGAGGTAGTACGGCTGTATATGCAAAAGGTATGTACACAAGAGAAAGAAGAATGATGCTATTATGTGTAGTTTCCCGAAATGAAGTGGCGCGAATAAAAGACATATCATTAAAAATAGATCCAAAAGCATTTATAATAATTGCAAATGCAAGAGAAACGTGGGGAAAGGGTTTTAAAGAAAAAAAATAAAAATACTAAATTGTTACTAATCAGACTTAAAATTAAAAATTATTTCAACAAATTTTAATTTTAAGTCTGATATTTTTAGGTATACCTTGTATTTTAGAACGAAAAAAGATATAATATATTAACATATTGAAAGGAATGTGAGAATACATGAAAGTTAGTAAAGAAGAATTATTACATATTGCAAACTTGGCAAGTTTAAATTTAAAAGAAAAAGAAATTGACACATATTTACTACATTTACAAGACATTTTGAATTTTGCCAATATTGTAAGTGGTGCGCCAGTAAATGAAATGGAACAATCAGTAAGTGTAAATAAAAATTGTAATGTATTTAGAAAAGATGAAATAAAACAATTTGAAAATATGGAAGCTTTATTGCAAAATGCACCAGAGAAAGAAGAAAACATGTTTAAAACACCAAAAGTAATACAATAAATATTTAAGGAGGATAACAATGGATATTACAGAGTTAACAGTTCATGAATTGATAGAAAAAATTAAAAATAAAGAACTTACTGTGACAGAAATTAACCAGGCATATATTGACAAGATAAATTTAAGAGAAAAAGATATACAAGCATTTATAACTGTATTGGATAAAGAAGCCCTAGAAAGGTCAAAAAATATTTCAAACAATTTGTCAGAGTTAGCAGGAATTCCAATAGGTATAAAAGATAATATATGCACAAAAAATATAAAGACAACATGTGCTTCAAAGATGTTGGAAAACTTTGTGTCACCATATGATGCTACAGTAGTAGAAAGATTAGAGAATAAAGGACTAATTAATATAGGTAAATTGAATATGGATGAATTTGCAATGGGAGGTTCTACAGAATATTCTGCATTTAAAGTTACCAAAAACCCATGGAATTTAGAAGCTGTACCAGGAGGTTCTTCAGGAGGAAGTGCAGCAGCAGTTGCAGCAAATATGGTACCATGGGCACTAGGCTCTGACACAGGAGGGTCAATACGTCAACCAGCATCATTTTGTGGAGTTGTAGGATTAAAACCAACATATGGACTAGTTTCTAGATTTGGACTTGTAGCATTTGCATCATCACTTGATCAAATAGGACCAATTACAAAAGATGTAAAAGATGCAGCAATTTTGTTAAATGTAATAGCAGGACATGATGAAAAAGATTCAACATCTGAAAATATTAATAGTAAAGATTATACCCAATGTCTACAAAACAATGTAAAAGGTTTAAAAATAGGAGTTCCAAAAGAATATTTTGGAGAGGGAATAAATCAAGAAGTAAAAGAAAAACTACAAGAAACAATAAAAAAATATAAAGAGCTTGGAGCAGAAATAGAAGAATTCTCATTGGATATTGCAGATTATGCATTAGCAACATATTACATAATAGCTTGTGCAGAAGCAAGCTCAAATTTAGGAAGATTTGATGGAATTAGATATGGATATAGGACAAAAAATTATTCAAATTTAAAAGAATTATACAGAAATTCAAGAAGCGAGGCATTTGGTAGTGAAGTAAAAAGAAGAATTATATTAGGAACTTATGTACTTTCTTCAGGATATTATGATGCATATTATAAAAAAGCACAGCAGGTTCGTACATTAGTACAAAAAGAATTTGAAGAGGCATTTAAAAAGTATGATGTCTTATTAACTCCAACATCGCCGACTGTAGCATTTAAAATCGGAGAAAGATCAAATAATCCTTTAGAAATGTACTTGGCAGATATATGCACAGTTCCAGTTAATATTGCGGGATTACCAGCAATATCTATACCAATAGCAGTTGATAGTAATGGAATGCCAATAGGAATGCAACTTATAGGCAATAGATTTGAAGAAGAAAAAATATTAAATGCAGCATATACATTAGAACAAGAAATTAAATTTAGAGAAAAGCATAAACCAACATTACAGGAAGGAGAATAAAACTATGGCAAGGGAAGATTATGAAGTTGTAATAGGATTAGAGGTACATGCAGAGCTTTCTACAAAAACAAAAATATTTTGTTCATGTCCTACTGAATTTGGTGCAAAACCAAACACGCATACTTGTCCAATTTGTATGGCAATGCCAGGAGCATTACCAGTTTTAAATGAAAAAGTGGTAGAATATGCAGTAAAAGCAGGACTTGCAACAAATTGTCAAATATCAAGAGATAGTAAAAATGATAGAAAAAATTATTTCTATCCGGATACACCAAAATCATACCAAATATCACAATTTGATAAACCGCTTTGTGAAAAAGGATATGTAGAAATAGAAAATGAAAATGGAGAAAGAAAAAAGGTAGGAGTCACAAGAATTCATATAGAAGAAGATGCTGGAAAACTAAATCATAGTGAATTAAGTGGAGATAGTTTAGTAGATTTAAATAGAGCAGGAGTACCTTTAATAGAAATTGTTTCTGAACCAGATTTACGTTCAAGTGAAGAGGCAGAAAAGTACTTAAAAAAATTAAAATCCATACTAGAATATATAGAAGTATCAGATTGCAAAATGCAAGAGGGTTCATTTAGGGCAGATGTAAATGTTTCTGTAAGAAAAAAAGGTGCAAAGGAATATGGAACACGTACAGAAACAAAAAATATGAATTCATTTAGAGCTATTGTTAGAGAAATAGAATATGAAGTAGGAAGGCAAATAGAAGTAATAGAAGCAGGAGGAAAAATAGAACAAGAAACACTAAGATGGGATGATGTGTCTGGAAAAACCTTTTCAATGAGGGATAAAGAAGATGCAGAGGATTATAGATATTTTCCAGAGCCAGATTTAGTAGCAATAAGACTTTCAGATGAATACATAGAAAAAGTTAGAAGCTCATTGCCAGAATTACCAGAGAATAGAAAGAAAAGATATTTAGAAGAATATGAGTTATCACAAAAGGATGCAACATTATTAACAGCTTCTAAATATTTGTCAGATTTATTTGAGGGAACATTGAAAATATATGGTACACCAAAAGCTATAGCAAATTGGATTTTATCAGATATTTCTAGAATAATAAATGAAAAAGAAATTGAAGCAAATGAAATACCATTTACAGCAAAAGAATTGGCAAAAGTTATAGAACTAATAGATAATGGAACAATAAGTTCGGCAATTGCTAAAAAAGTAATAGAGGAATTATTTGAAAATCCAAAAAATCCAGAAGATATTATAAAGGAAAAAGGATGGATACAGATTTCAGATGAGGGTGCAATTAAAGAAGTAGTTTTAAAAATATTAGATAATAATCCACAATCTATAATAGATTATAAAGCTGGAAAAGACAGGGCTTTGGGATTCTTGGTTGGGCAAGCAATGAAAGAGACAAAAGGAAAAGCAAACCCACAAATGCTAAATGAAATGTTTTTAGAAGAATTAAAAAAATAATATGCATAAAAAATAAAGGGCTGTTCCGCGAAAAGGAATAGCTCTTATAATGTATATTAACACTTTAAATCTTTTTTTATTTGATTAAATACAAACCCACATGCAATAAAGGTAACTATAAAAAATAGACTAGAGCGAAATAATGAAATTCCTATGTAATAAAAGATTGGATAAGCATAAAATCTGTATATTAATAAAATAGAAATAGCAAATATGCAAAATATAAAGCAATACCTAAGACCTGACATCACAGTTTTTAGTATTAATTTATCAAAAGACCTTAATTCATTAATAATTTTATTCATGCTAATATCAATCCTCTCTATATTTCAATAAATATCTTATATTAATATTAACATAAACTACAAGTAAAAATCAAAGGTAATTTATGCCAAAAATTGAATAAAGAGCCTTAATATATTCATATTAAAAGTCTTTATTGAAGCAAATTTACTGGTCTTGTGTTAAAAGACTTAAAATCTTTCTATATATTTCATTAGAATTATTTTCCCAGTTACTTACAATTTTTTTCGCTTGTTCTCTAGAAGGCGCTGTAGCTTTCAATTCAAAACAACATTCATTGTTTTCAAGGATTTTGCAAGTAACAACATAATTATTTTCGCTACGAGGTGTGAATTCAGCAATAACTGCACTTTCTGTTTTAGCAGTTGTCAATTCTGTATCAATTTGCAATTTCAAAATTCCAGGTAAAATATCTTCTGTTAATTCAAGAACATTTTTACCCAAAGTAGTAATTTTGTAAATAGTATGTATTCCATTATTAAAGTATTCAATGTATTTATTATTGGTTAAATCTAATAAAAATTGCTGAAAATAAAAATAATTCATATCATTTATAGAAAGTACCAATTTATATAGCCCTTCATTAGATATAGGGTTTGGTAATTTATTCAAAATATATAAGATTATAACTTTTCCTTCTGCTAGGGTTTCATTATCAGATGTTAATTTCACAATATTCACTCCTATTTAACAACCATTTATTTTTTATAAAAATAAGTTATTTTAATGTACTTATACTATATAACATTTTTAAACAAAAAACAAGTAAATAGAACAAAAACACTTTTATTGAGTTAAATAAAATTTTAAAATATGTCTTGTATAAAATATATTGAATAGTGTATACTTTATACGAAAGGAATGTGATAAATATGGATAGAAAAGTAAAAGTTGTACAATTTGGTACAGGAAAAATGGCAGTATACACAATGAGGTATGTGCTAGAAAAAGGTGGAGAAATAGTTGGAGCAATAGATGTTAACCCAGCTGTTATAGGCAAAGATGTATCTGAAATAATTGGAACTTGGGATAAGCTAGATGTTAAAGTTACATCATTAGAAAATGCAGAAGAAATGATGCGAGAAGTGAAGCCAGACATAGCAATAGTAACAACTATGAGTTTAATAGAAGATGTAAAAGAAGCATTAATGCTATGTGCAAAATTAGGAGTTAATGCAATAACAACATGTGAAGAAGCATTTTATCCTCAAAACTCAAACCCTGTAGTAACAAGAGATATAGATGAATTAGCAAAGAAAAATAATTGTACAATTACAGGTAGCGGATATCAAGACATATATTGGGGACAATTAATAAGCTCAATTGCAGGTTCTACACATAAAATAACAAAAATAGTTGGAAGTTCAAGCTATAATGTAGAGGATTATGGAATAGCGTTGGCAAAAGCACATGGAGCAGGACTTACATTAGAACAATTTGAAAAAGAAGTAGCAGCAGGAGATAATATTTCAGAAGAGGAAAGAATAGAATTAATAAATAATGGAAAGTTTTTACCATCATATATGTGGAATGTAAATGGATGGCTTTGCTCAAAGTTGGGACTAACAGTATTAGAGCAGACTCAAAAATGTGTACCACAAGTATATAAAGAGGATATAGAATCTTCTACATTGGGAATGACTGTAAAAGCTGGACAAGCAACTGGAATGAGTGCAGTTGTTACAACAAAGACAAAAGAAGGAATAACATTAGAAACAGAATGCATAGGTAAAGTATATTCAAAAGAAGATTTTGATAAAAACGAATGGAGCATATATGGAGAACCAGATACAACAATAGTAGTAGCAAGACCTTCAACAGTAGAATTGACTTGTGCTAGTGTTGTAAATAGAATACCAGATGTATTAAATGCAGAACCAGGTTATGTAACAACAGAAAAAATGGGAGAATTACAATATAGAGTAAAACCATTAAATGAGTATGTAAATCACAATTAGGGACAGTTCTTAATTGGCAAAAATCGACATAATTTGACAAATGAGCTCAAAAACGTTATAATATATGTAGGTGATTTTCCTTGAGGGGGTTGCATCATGGAAGACATCAGAAACCAAGATAGGAGAAACAATATGGCAAATTGCAATTGCAAAGGCGTGCAGATTGAGGTGATCTGCACAAAAAGGGAGAGTCAAAAAAAGGAGTGTTACATTTGTGTAATGACTCCTGACCAACCTTCAGGAGATTACCTGAAGGCAAAAACTTCGGAAGGCCTTTATTTCATAGGCATTCCGAGGACAGTAAAGCACGTTTACAGGGCAGTAAACGTGCCGGCAGAGGTAGAATCCCTCCACCTCTTCTTTGAAGGTGTGGAAAGAAACCTCCCAATCTTATTTAAATAAGATTGGGAGAGGGAAATCTCCCCGCAGGTTCATCGGTACAACCGATGGACCTGTGTTTTAGTTTAAATCTGATGTACAATGAGGACATTTAACAGCTTTATAATTGATTTCTGAAAAACAGAATGGACATATTTTTGTTTCTGGTTCTGGAGCAGGCTCTTGTTTTTTTTCTTTTATTTTGAACAATCTATTCTTTTTCGATAATTTTTCTAATCTTTCTTTTCCTTTTTTAGTAATCTTTTCAAAATTACCTTTGGCACTGTCTGCTAATTTTTTATTTATTTTATTAGCAGAACGAATAGCAATAAAAATTGAAAAAGCAATAATTAAAAAGTCTATAATTGCAGTTATAAAATTTCCATATTTAATAGAAACATCGCCTACTGTGAATGCCAAAGTAGAAAAATCTACTTTTCCAGTAACTATAGAAATTGAGGGCATAACAATATCATTAACTAAAGAGGTAACTATTTTTTGAAAAGCACCGCCTATAATAATACCAATAGCCATATCAAATATATTTCCTCGAGTAGCAAAATCTTTAAATTCTTTTAACATTATAAAAACCAATCCTTTCTAAAAAAATATATAACATAATATGACAAAAAACACCAAAAGTCAATTATAAATTTATGTTGGACTCTTGTTTTTTAAGCTTTTATATTGTATATTGAAGGAAATAGGAGATGACAAAATGGATTTTAATATTGAGAAAAATAGTGATAAAGAATACGTTTTAGGCCAAGTGAGACAGCAGGGGAAAATTCTTGACTTAGCAAGTGAGGATTTTAAAAAAGATAAAGAAGTAGTTTTAGAGGCTGTAAAAAATGATCCAGAGGCTTTAGAATTTGCTAGTATAGAACTAAAAGGAGATAAAGAGATTGTTTTAGAATCTGTAAAAAAGGTGGGGTGGACTATCTGCTATGCGAGCGAAAAGCTAAGAGATGACAAAGAAGTAGTTTTAGCAGCAGTACAAAAAAATGGACAAGGATTATATTATGCTTCACAAACATTAAGAAATGACAAACAAGTCGTTTTAGAAGCGGTTAAGAATAAAGGCATAATTTTAAAATATGCAAGCGCTAGACTGAGAAAAGATAAGGATGTTGTAATAGAAGCCATAAAACAAAACAAAAAAGCAAAAGAGTATATACTGTCAGATGAATTAAAAAACGATGAAGATATACTAAAGTTGTTAGAGTAATAAAAATATAATTGAATAAAAAATTGATAAACATCAAAAAATAATAAAAATGCTATATGGAGGCTCTTATGAAAATCTCTTGGATTAAATATGCGAATGATACTAAAAGTTTTTCATTGCCTGAAAAATTAGGTTTTGATGTTTTTAAATTACAGGACTTAGAGCAAACAGATAAAAAGATAGAAGAACTTGTGAAAAAACAGTATGATACAATAATCGTTTCTAACGATGTAGCAAGCTTTTCAGAAAACATTATTAAAAAATATTCCCAAAATGAAGAAATTAATATAATAATATCAGCAAGAAAAGAATAGAGATATATAAAATAGGGAGGACAAAATTAATATGTTTTATGAGCAGTTTGTTATAGATTTTGGCAGTAGATTTTATAGACTAAACTTAAAAAATAACTTTACAGATATAATATTTATTTGTGTAGGAAGTAATAAAATAACAGGAGACAGTTTGGGACCTATAGTAGGGGCTAAATTAAAGCAAAAATTAGGTACAAATATTGCTATTATAGGTACGACAGAAACTCCAGTTAATTATGAGAACATAAAAGAAATAAATGATAATATAAAAATAAAGTACTTAAATCCATGTGTAATATGCGTAGATTCGGCAATGGGAAAAAATGCAGACATAGGAAAAATAATAGTAAATTGGGGTGGAATAACATTAGGAAAAGCAGTAAACAATGGCATATATTTAGAATCACATATAAATATAAAAGGAGTAGTAGGCAAAGATGAAGAAGAAATTTTAACAAATTTTAGAGAATTAACTTTAGTTAATAAAAAGGTAATAGAAAAAATGTCAAATGAAGTTACAGAAGGAATAAACAAGGTAATAAATAGTATTGTATAAAAGTGGAAAAATTGGAAATAATTTATATATATTAAAGGTGGAGGTATATATAAATATGGAAGATATGAGAAATATAGTAGTACTTAAAGATTTGCCATCTAATTTAGTAGAAGAAGCAATTATTGTATTAAAACAAAATCAAAAAATAAAAAAACCAGAGTATGTAGAAAACAAGGGAAAAACGGAGCAAAAAAGTGAGAAACATAAATTTGGAAATTATATAACTAAAGAAGCGGAAATGCTTATAACAGACTATATAACAAAAGTTGAGAAAAACAAAAAAAATAAAGAAATAAAAAAAATAGAAAATAAGTATAAAACATTAAAAAGAATAAATATAGGGTTAAGCATAATATTATTTATAAGCTTATTATTTAATTTAATATAAATAGGTATAAAACATCTCTTTATGGAATATAAATTTAAAAAACATTACAAAGGAAGAGGTGTTTTTATTATGGAAAGAACCATAAGTATAGAAGAAAGAATAAGAAGAGCAGAAGAAATATATAATAGAAGGCAAAATAGAGATATAAGAGTATCTTCTTCTACGGTAAACTCGGGACAAAAAACAACACTGCCATTATTTAAAAAAATGATATTACAACTATTAATATGTACAGTAATATATTTTATATTTTATCTTATAAAAAATAATAATTACATTTTTTCACAAGATGTAATGGAAAGGACATCAGAGATATTAAAATATGATGTGAACTTTAATAACTTATACAATAATGCAATAGTATTTATAAATAAGCAGAAACAACCCAATATAGAGGAAAATGAAAAAATACAAAACGAAGAAAAAGAGGAGCTACAAAGTAATGAAAACAAAGAACCAACAGAAGAAAAAAACGAGGAGGAGGAGAAAAAAGAAAATAATGGAGTGGGCGGTGGAGGAAATGCAGAAATAGTTGCAGTAGTTTCTGAGCCATCAGCACCGAAAACGCAAATGGAGTTAGATGCAGACTATGTAAAAGAAAACTACAATTTAATTTTACCAATACAAGGAATAGTAACATCAAGATTTGGTAAAAGAGAGCCTACAGATATAATATCAGAAAATCATCAAGGAATAGATTTAGGCGCAGAAGCAGGAACATCAATAAAATCTGCAATGGATGGAGAGGTAATAATATCTGGAACAGATAGAGATTACCGGTAACTATATAGTAATAAAAGATAATTGCGTAAAAACACTATATGGACATTGTAGCAAGCTTTTAGTAGAAAAAGGGGATAAAGTTAAGCAAGGAGATATAATAGCAGAGGTTGGAGAAACAGGGAAAGCAACAGGTCCGCACCTTCATTTTGAAATAATAAAAGACGAAAGAGTAATAGACCCAGAATATGTAATGGATTTTTAGAGTAAAAAGAGAAAGGACAAAAATGAGTATAAAAATAGATTTAAAAATATTTCTTTTTGCGCTTATTTATATAATAACAAAACAAATAAAAATATATGCAATATTAATGTTATTTGCATTTGTACATGAATTAGGACATTTAATAATAGGTATGTTATTGGGATTTAAACCTATATCTATAAATATTACTCCTTATGGACTGCAAATAGAATTTAAAGTACTTTGTGAAGAATATAATAGAAAAGTAAACAAGGGAACAATTCTATGTGTAAAAAGGGCTATAATTGCACTGGCTGGGCCACTTACTAATATTGCTATAATATTTTTTACTCTATTAATAACAAAAGGGAATATGGAAAAGAGTTTAATAATTATTTATTCAAATGCATTAATAGGCATATTCAACTTTATTCCTATATATCCATTAGATGGTGGAAGAATAATAAAAGAAATATTACATATAAAATTTGGACTACAAAAGTCACGTGATTATATAAATAAAATCTCGAATATAACAGTAGTGATCCTAACTGCAATAAGCAGTATAGTGATATTATATATACACAATATAGCAATACTAATAATTATTACATATTTATGGTATTTAGTAGTTCTGGAAAACCAAAAATATAAATTACAGAAAAATACCATAAAGGGTTTACAAAACGCGAAAAATATGATATCTTAATTGCATAAACTCCCAAGACGGGAGGAGAAGCAACAGCAAGAATTTTTTCTTGTTTAAGTATGCAAAAGGTGGCGAAAGAAATTTTCAAGGCGAGTAACCAGTCATACCTAGGAATGACATCATAAAACTATTACTTAATGTAACCTTGACTAAAAGTAGTAGAGAAAGGAGAGACAGCATGGTAGATAAAAGTAGGTTTGTTGGACGATGGCACCGGATAAAGGGACCCATAAAGGTATTTGTGGGTGGAGAGCCAATCGAGTTTGGCACACACAAGGATGAAGGAACATTCATTCTCGTGGAGAACGAATTATATGATGAGGAATCAGAAATATGGTTCGTTTCTCAAAATGAATTCATTGTCGTGATAAAAAACGACAATAATCTTGCAATCCTGCGTGAGGCAGGATTGCAGGAGTTGAAGTAAAGAGAGAGGAGGATATCCATACATGCAAGATATCCTCCTCAATTCTATATTCGGATTTTTTTTATAAAAGCCTTGATTTATGTGCAAAATTATGGTAGAATATTAAACGTTATAAGTGGCTAGAGGCCATCCTTGCTTGTTTTTAAAGACAGGCTATAATCCATAAGGAGGTGAAAGATAATGAATAAATACGAAAGTGTTATCATTATTAATCCAACTGTTGAAGCAGAAAAGATTAAAACATTAGTACAAAAATTTACAGATTTGATTAATAATGCAGGTAAAGTAGAAAAAGTTGATGAAGTAGGCAAAAAGAAATTAGCTTATGAAGTTAAGAAGAATAAAGAAGGATACTACGTAATAATTAACTTTGAAGCTCAACCAGAATTAATAGTAGAACTTGAAAGAAACTACAGAATAACAGATGAAGTTCTAAAATTTATAGTAGTAAGAGTAGAGGAATAATTAGAATTCGGGGGCCTTAAATTGAAAGGTAAGGTGTAGTATGAACAAAGTAATTTTAATGGGAAGATTAACAAGAGATCCAGAAGTTAGATATACTCAAACAAACAATACATTAGTAGCTTCTTTTAGCTTAGCTGTAAATAGAAGATTTACAAAGCCAGGAGAAGAAAGACAAGCAGATTTTATCAATGTAGTTGCATGGAGCAAATTAGGTGAATTCTGTAGTAAATATTTTAAAAAAGGTCAACAAGTAGGAATAATAGGAAGAATTCAAACAAGAAATTGGGATGATGAACAAGGACAAAAGCATTACATAACAGAAGTTGTTGCAGAAGAAGCATATTTTGCAGATAGCAAAAGAGATGGAGACGCAAGTGCAAATTTTGATGCAACATTTGGTGCAATGCCATCAGCTAATCCTAATTCTGATTTTGAAATATCTTCAGGAGATGACCTACCATTTTAAAAAAGTAGGAGGGAAATGAAAATGGCAGATAACAAGAAAAATAAAAGAAATAATAATAGAAGCAACAATATGGATGAAGATTTCAACCCTAAATTTAGAAAAGTTAGAAAAAAAGTTTGTCCATTATGTGCTGATAAAAATCTAGTGTTAGATTACAAAAATGCAGAACAGTTGAAAAAGTTTACCAATGATAAAGGTAAAATTCTTCCAAGAAGAGCAACTGGAGCATGTGCAAAACATCAAAGAGATATAACATTAGCAATAAAAAGAGCAAGACAAATAGCTGTATTACCATATACACAAGAATAGTAACAAAAAGTGGGGACATATATAAAATATGTTCCCATATTTTGAATTATAAAGATAAAAAAGATTTTGAAAGCTGTGAGGTGGAAATATTGAAAACTAAAATTGTGATATTTATAAGTTTAATTGTGAGTTTGTTTACATTAACAGGATGTGCAAAAACAGAAGTTCAAAAAGAAAACTATAAAATAGTCACATCATTTTACCCAATGTATATAATTGCAAGAAATATAACTGATGGAGCTAATAATGTTCAATTAGTAAATATGACAGAACAAAATACAGGATGTATACATGATTACACGCTTACCACAAATGATATGAAAAAAATAGAAAATGCAGATATTTTTATACAAAATGGATTAGGATTAGAAATATTTATGGACAAAATTTTTACAATATATCCTAATTTGAAAGTGCTAGATGCAAGTATAAATATAAAAAATGTAATAAAAGAAGACGAGGTAAATCCACATGTGTGGACGAGTATAGAAAATTATATTAATCAAGTAAAAGAAATATCGCAAGTATTAATACAGCAAAATTCAGAGAATAAGCAGATATATGAAGAAAATACAGAAAAATATATAAAGGATTTAGAAAAAGTTGAAAAACAATATGAGGAAATTTCGCAAGAACTTAATGGGCAAAAGGCTATATGCTTAAATGAAGCCTTGGAATATTTGGCAAAAGATATAAAATTGGAATATATTTCTTTACATACAGATCATGACGAAAACTCAATGTCAGCAGAAAGCATAAAAAATATAATAAATAAGATGAATACAGAAAATATTAAAATAATATTAATTGGTAAGGATGATAGCATTAAAAATGCAGAAATATTGGCAAATGAAACTAATGCAAAAATATATAAGCTAGATACAGTATTAACAGGAGCAACAGACAAAAGTGCTTATATAGATGCGGCAAACAGGAACTTAGAAGTACTAAAAAGTGTATTAGGAGATGAAAAGTAAAATGGATGAGAAAAAAGCATGTGGTTTACACTGTACAAAAATTAATAACATAAGTGTAAAATTTGGTAATGACGTAATATTAAAAAATGTAAGTATTCATATACACTGTGGAGAACTAACAGTTATAATAGGAAGAAATGGTGCAGGGAAAAGTACATTATTAAAAGCAATATTAGGTGAAGTAGAACATAAAGGAAATATTATTTTTACAGATGAAAAAGATAATTTAACTAAAAAGATAAAAATTGGATATGTGCCACAAAAACTTAATATTGAAAAACACATGCCTACAACTGTTTTTGATATGTTTGCTTCTTGTATTTCGTACATACCCGTATTTATGAAAAAAGACAAGAAGATATATAAGGAAATAAAGGAACATTTAAAAATTTTTGGAGTAGATAGGCTAATAGACAAAAGTATAGGAGATTTATCAGGTGGTGAACTTCAAAGAGTACTAATTGCAATGGCAACAAAGCCTATTCCGAATTTACTAATATTAGATGAACCTGTTTCTGGAATAGACAAAAATGGAATTAGAGATTTTTATCAAATATTAAATAGACTAAAAGCAGAATATGATATGTCAATAATCTTAGTATCACATGATTTAGAGTTGGCAAATCAGTATGCAGATAGAGTTATATTACTGGATAAAGAAGTAATAAAAGAAGGAACACCACAAGAAGTATTTGAAAGCCTAGAATTTAAAAACAGATTTGGAGAATTATAATAAAAGGAAGATTAAATATGGAAATAATATACAATATTTTAGAAACATTAATACCATTTGAATTTATTAATTATACATTTATGAAAAATGCATTAATTGCAATAATATTAGTATCGCCAGTATTTGCAATATTAGGAACAATGATAGTAAATAATAAAATGGCTTTTTTTTCAGATGCCCTTGGACATTCTGCAATATGTGGAATTGCCATAGGAACACTATTAGGAATATCTAATGTAAATATATCTGTAATATTTTTTGCTGTAATTTTTGCGTTACTACTAAATTGGGTAAAAAACAAAACAACATATGGTGCAGATACAATAATAAGTGTATTTTCCTCAATTGCCATAGCACTAGGTTTAGCAATACTTGCGCAAAGTGGTAGTTTTAACAAATACTCAAGCTACCTAGTTGGAGACATTTTAAGTATTACAAATGTAGAAATAGTATACTTGTTTTTAACATTTATATCTGTATTATGTTTTTGGTATTTTACATTTAATAAATTAAATGTAATAAGTATAAATACTTCGTTAGCAAAAAGCAGAGGCATAAACATAAAACTTATTGATAATATATTTGTTGTATTAATAGCAATTATAGTAATGATATCTATAAGATGGATAGGAATATTATTAATTAATTCTTTACTAATATTACCAGCAGCATCAAGCAGAAACATAGCAAAAAATATGAGAACATATCATTTATTTTCTATAATAATTTCATTATTTTCAGGCGTATTGGGATTAATATTATCATATTATTATAATATACCAACAGGACCAATGATTGTAATAATTTCAGGAGCAATATATTTTGTAACATTTGCAATAAAGAGAAACAGATAAATAAAAGCATGTAAAAAGCGAAACATCATTTTGTTTCGCTTTTTAGTATTTTTTGTAAGGCATTTTCTATGTTTGATATTCTTTTTTCAAATATTTGATTTGTCATGTCTGCAATTTTGTTATATTCCCTTAATTTAGATAGGTTTTGCATACATGCCTTATGCCTTTTTTCTGCATTTTTATTTTCCATTATTTGTTCTTTTCTTACTTCGTTTAATAGTTCATTTATTGCTTCGATTAGTGATTCTAAATTTTCCTGTGAATTTTTCATTTTTCCACAATCCTTTCTTAATATTATCACTTCTTAGCAATTATTATTGTAACATTTTATTATGTATTAAGCAATATATTTTAAAAAATTTGTTTGTACGAAGTTAATATTTAATATATCATATAGCTAAAATGCTGAAATATAAGCTTTAAATGAAATAAAAAAGCATATGTTTCAACACTTGTAGATAATATAACTCTAAAAACCATTAACTATTAACAAATAGCCTTAAATATTAGCTAAATCTATTGTAAAAAGTACAAATATATATTAAAATATTTGTATCTAAAACAAGAAGGAATGAGGAAAAACATGAAAAAAAATCTAAATTTTTATATAACATTATGGATTGTAAAATTAATTTCAACCGGATTAAAACTGTTAGGCAAAAATGCAACATATTATCCAGGGAAATTAGCATTAGATATGTGCCCAGGTTTTATGGGAATGTTAGATAAACCAAAAACCATAATTGGTGTAACAGGAACAAATGGCAAAACAACAGTATCAAATATGATTAATGATATATTAATAGATAATGGATATAAAATAATAAACAATAAATATGGCTCTAATATAGATGCAGGAATAGCCACTACATTGCTACAAGGAGCAACACTATTTGGAAAAAGCAAAAAAGAAATTGCCGTTTTAGAAATAGATGAAAGAAGTGCACCAAAAGTATTTCCATATATAACTCCAACATATTTAATATGTACAAATATATTTAGAGATTCATTAATGAGAAACGCACATACGGAATTCATATCAGAAATAGTATCAAAAAATGTTCCAAAAGATACAATTGTAATAGAAAATGCAGATGATTTAATATGTAGTGGTATAGCACCAAATAATGCAAAAATATATTTTAGTATAGATAAATTAGATACAGATACAAAAGAACCACATAACATTGTAAGAGATATTATTACATGTCCTGTATGTAATACAAAATTGGAATATGAATATTACCGTTACCATCATATTGGAAAAGCACATTGTCCCAAATGTGGGTTTGGTACACCTAAAGCAGATTACATTGCAAATAATATAGATATTAATAACCAAAAAATGTGTATAAAAACTCCAACAGGTGAGCAAGAGTTTAAACTTATTACAGACAATATTATAAACATATATAATATGCTTGCAGTGATAACAGTTTTAGAGCAAATGGGATTAACAGAAGATCAAATAAACAATTCATTTGCAAAGCTAAAAATAGTAGAAACAAGATTTAGTGAAGAAAATGTCGATGGAATAAGAATTGTAACACATCTAGCAAAAGGAATAAATCCAATTGCATGTTCAAGAGCATTTGAATATGCAAAGAACGCGGATGGAAACAAAGCAGTAATAGTAATAGTGGATGACTTACATGAAGAGGCAAAGGGCTCAGAAAATACATCTTGGCAATATGACACAGATTATGAGTTTTTAAATGATGAAAGTATAAAACAAGTAATAATAGCAGGACCAAGATATTTAGACGGTAAAGTAAGACTATTAATGGCTGGGGTTCCAGATGAGAAAATATCTTGTAGAAAAGATATATTAGAAGCAACAAATGAACTAAGACTTGATGGAATAGATGGGGTATTTATCTTACACGATTTATATTCTATAAAAGAAACAAAAGAAATAAAACAAAAAGTAGAGGGAATGATAAAGGGAAGGAATGAAATAAAAGATGAAAATTGAAGTATTATTTCCAGAATTTTGTAATTTATATGGAGATATAAGCAATATAGATTATTTAAAAAAATGTGTACCAGAGGCAGAAGTAATTTATACTGCAATAGACAACGAACCAGCATTTCTTACACAAAACGTTAATTTAATATATCTAGGACCACTTACAGAAAGAAAACAAGAAATTGTAATAGAAAAGTTAATGCCATATAAGGAAAAGATACAAGAACTAATTAATAATAATACACCATTTCTTTTTACAGGTAATGCAATAGAAGTATTAGGGAAATATATTGAAGATGAAGATGGAACAAGTATAGATGGATTAGGTATATTTGAAGTATGTGCAAAAAGAAATATGATGCATAGATTTAATTGCCTATATATGGGACAATATGACAATATAGAAATAATAGGTTTTAAAAGTCAATTTACAATGCTGTATGGAGATAATAGTAAAAATTATTTTATGAATACTCAAATGGGGATAGGAATAAATGACACAACAAAATTAGAAGGTATAAAAGAAAATAATTTTTTTGGAACATATGTTATAGGACCATTATTAATCCTAAATCCATTATTTACGGAAAGATTGCTTAAAACAATGGGGGTAGAGAAACCGGAAATAGCATTTAAACAGGATGTAATAGCGGCATATGAGGAAAGATTAAGAAAATACAAGGAATTGACAAAAAAATAAACATTATGATATAACAGTATATGAGAAAATAGAAATTTATTATTCTCAAAAAGGAATAAAAATAATTATGAAAAATATTAAAGAATATAATTTAGAAGAATTAAAAGAAGAAATGACTTCTTTAGGGGAAAAACCATATAGAGCAGAACAGATTTTTAAATGGATATACAAAGATAAAGTAAAAGAATTTGATGAGATGACAAATCTTTCAATCGAGCTAAGAGAAAAATTGCAACAAAATTATACAATGTGTAATTTTAAAATTTTAAAGAAACAAGAATCATCTGATGGAACAAAAAAATATTTATTTGATGTATTAGATGGGAATGCGATAGAGACGGTTTTAATGCAATATCATCATGGAAAAACAATATGTGTATCTTCTCAAATTGGTTGCAAGATGGGGTGTAAATTCTGTGCATCTACAGGAATAAATTTTGTTAGAAACTTAACCGCAGGAGAAATAGTAGAACAAATAGTAGCAGTAGAGCAAGATATAGGAGAAGAGATTTCTAATATTGTGTTTATGGGAATAGGAGAACCGTTAGACAATTTTGACAATGTAATAAAAGCGATTAAGATTATGAATAATCCTAAAGGACTAAACATAGGTGGAAGACATATAAGTATTTCAACATGTGGAGTTGTTCCAAAAATATATGAATTGGCAAACCAAAAATTGCAATGTACATTATCAATATCATTACATGCTACAAATAATAACAAAAGAAGTTCAATGATGCCAATAAATAATAGATATCAAATAGAAGAGCTAATAAAAGCTTGCAAGGATTATATAAAAGCAACAAATAAAAGAGTTTCTTTTGAATATGCCCTTGCAAAAGACAATAATGATAATTTGGAAGATGCGAAAGAATTGGTAAAATTGCTAAAGGGAATGATATGTCATGTTAATTTGATACCAATTAATAAAATTGAGAATGGAGAGTTTTCAAAGAGTACAAATGAAAATATAATAAAGTTTAGAGATTATTTAAATGAACACGGTATAGTAGCAACAATAAGGAGAGAACTTGGGTCAGACATAGATGCAGCTTGTGGTCAACTTAGAAGAAAAGAAATGAAAAAGGAGTGAATAATGAAAGCATTCGCAAAAACAGATATAGGAAAAGCTAGAGAAATAAATCAAGACTATTATTATATTCCAACAACAGATAAATTAGATTTATATATATTAGCTGATGGAATGGGAGGCTATAATGGTGGAGAAGTAGCAAGCAAATTAGCAATAGATTCTGTTAAAAAGTACATAGAAAATAATTTCGAAAAAGAAAAAGAGACAAAAGAAAGTATACTAAATTTAATAAAAAGCGCAATAGAATATGCAAATATGATTGTATATAAAAAATCAAAAGAAGTAAAAGAATTAGAAGGAATGGGTACTACTTTAGATGTATGCTTAATATATAATAATAAGATATTTATAGGACATGTGGGAGATAGTAGAATTTATAGAATAAGACAAAATGTAATGAGAAAATTAACTAAAGACCATAGTTATGTACAAAAATTAATAGAAGATGGAACAATAACAAGAGAAGAAGCAATGACTCATCCTAAAAAAAATATGCTTATGAAAGCTCTTGGATGTACTCCATATGTAGAACCAGATGTAAGAGCTAGAAATTATATTGTAGGAGATATATTAATAATGTGCTCAGATGGATTGACAAATATGGTTAAAGAAGAGGAAATATATAAAACTGTAATAGAAGATGCAGTAGAAGCACCAAAAAAATTAATTGAGCAAGCAAATAAATTAGGCGGATATGATAATATAACAGTAATTACAATATTATAAAATTTTTAAAATGTAGGGGCGATTTTAATCGTCGCTGGATAATGAGGAGAGAAAAGTATGAGTTTAGAAGGGAAAACAATAGGAAGCAGGTATGAAATACTAGAAAAAATAGGTGTTGGAGGAATGGCCACTGTATATAAGGCAAAAGACAATATATTAAAAAGAAATGTTGCAATAAAAGTATTAAGAGACGAATTTACAACAGACGAAGAATTTATTAAAAGATTTAATACAGAAGCACAGTCAGCAGCAAGCCTTACACATCCTAATATTGTTTCAATTTATGATGTAGGACATGAAGAAAATTTGTATTTTATAGTAATGGAATTAATAAAAGGAAAAACACTAAAACAAATAATAACAGAAGAGGGTGTATTACCTTGGAAATGGTCTATTAATATAGCAATGCAAATAGCCTCTGCGTTAGAAATGGCGCATAAAAATAATATAATACATAGAGATATTAAACCACATAATATAATAATTACAGAAGACGGAATTGCTAAGGTTACAGATTTTGGTATAGCAAAAGCAGTATCAAATTCTACAATAACAGCATTTGGAACAACAATAGGTTCTGTGCATTATTTTTCGCCAGAGCATGCAAGAGGAGGATATACAGATGCTAAGTCAGACATATATTCATTAGGAGTAGTAATGTATGAGATGGTTACTGGTAGAGTACCTTTTGATGCAGATACTCCAGTTTCAATAGCATTAAAACACATGCAGGAAAAACCGGTAGAACCAATAAAACTAAATCCTTCAATACCATATGCAGTTAATAAAATTATAATGAAAGCAATGCAAAAGGAGGTATCATTAAGATATAGCTCAGCAACAGAACTATTAAAAGACTTAAGTTTAGCTTTAAAAAATCCAGAAGGTGAAGGAATAGGAATATCAGAAGAAAACATAGAAAACTCTTATACACAAGTAATTCCTACTATAAGGGAAGGTGAAGAGATGAAAAAGAAAGAAACGGAAACAAAGAATAAAAATGTATTTTTTGAAAAACATAAAAAAGCTATAATGATATCAATAATAGCATTTGTGATAATCTTTATACCATTTGCAGGATTTTTTGGAACACAAGCTATATTAAGTGCAGGCAGAGCGAAGGACGTTAAATTGCCAAATTTGGTAGGGAAAACAATAGAAGAAGCGGAACAAGAATTGAAAAAAGCAAAATTAATAATAGATACAAGAGAAGAATTTAGCCCAGATGTAGAAGCAGGTAAAATAATATCTCAAAATCCTCCTTTTGCAGATAATTATACAGTTAAGGAAAACAGTACTGTAGAAGTTATAGTAAGTAAAGGAACAGAGATGACAAAAATGCCAAAAGTAATAGGCATGAAATTTGAAGAGGCAGAAAATGAATTAAAAAATAGCAATTTGCAAATAGAAAAAATAGATAAAATAAGTAAAACTGTGGAAAAGGAAATAGTAATAGAGCAAGAACCAGCAGAGGGAACAGAACTAAAATCCGGAGAAAAAGTAAAAGTGTATGTTAGTATTGGAAATGGATTAAAACAAGTAGTAACACAATATGTTATAGGAAAAACAGAAAAAAATGCTAAAGAACTATTAACAAAAGATGGTTTAGAGGTTGAAATTGCAACAGAGGAAGATACAACAAAGGAAAATGGTATAGTATTAAAACAAAGTATAGAAGCGGGTAAAACTGTAGATGAAGGAACAAAAATAATAATTACTGTTAATAAAATAGCAGAAATCAAATCTGGAAAATTAGATATTAATTTGAAAGCATTAACAGGAGGAATAAAATTAGGGGCTGATGGAAAAGAAATTGATCCAGAAGCAACATTAACAGTAAAGGTTGTATCTGCCGGAAAAGAGGAAACAGTATATAATGAAAAACATAGAAAAGACTCAGAAAGCATTAGCTTTAGTATAACAGGAGTAGGAACAATAACAGTAAAGGTATTTGTAAATGATGTAAAAAAAGCGGAGAAACAAATGAACTTAAATTCTTCAGAAACATTTTGGAAAGTTGAATAAAGGGGTAAAAATTGCAAAAAGGAATAATAGTAAAGAATATTTCAAATTTATATAAGGTTGAAACTGAAAATAATATATTTTTGTGCGAAGCTAGAGGAAAGTTTAAAAAAAGTGGAATAACACCAGCTGTAGGTGACAGAGTACAGATAAATTCAATAGATGAACAGAAAGGAATTATTGAAGAAGTATTAGAACGAAGTAATTACATAAAAAGACCTAAAATTGCTAATCTTACTCAAATTGTATTTGTACTTTCAATGAGTATGCCTAAACCTGATTTACTACTTTTAGATAAACAATTAGCTTTTGCAGAATTTTTAAGAATTGAGCCAATAATATGTATAAATAAAATTGACTTAGAAAAAGAATATAGAATTTTAGAAATAGAAAAAATATATCAAGACATAGGTTATAAAGTTATAAAGACAAATGCACAGATTGGAGAAAATGTGCAATCAATAAAAGATGTATTAAAGAATAATATAACTGCTTTTTCCGGTAACTCAGGTGTTGGAAAATCTACTTTAATAAATGGAATATTTAAAGACAAAATAGCAGAAGAAGGAACTATAAGTAATAAAAATAAAAAAGGAAAAAATACAACCACAACAGTCGAATTATATAAAATAGACAATAATTCATATATAGCAGACACTCCTGGATTTGCAACATTTGACATATATGAAATAAAAAGTGGAGAATTAGATGAGTATTTTAGAGAGTTTCATAACTATATAGAAGAATGTGAATATATAGGATGTAATCATATAAAAGAAATAAATTGTGGAGTAAAAAAAGCAGTTGAGTATGAAAAAATTTCAAAAATGAGATATCAAAATTACTGCAAAATATATAATGAATTAAAACAAAAGGAGGATAACAGATGGTAGAGGTTTCAGCATCAATATTAAATATGGATAATGAAAATGCAATAAAAAATTTATATGAATTAGAAACAGCACAAATAGACTATTTTCATATTGATGTAATGGACGGTAAATTCGTAAAAAATAATACTACAGAAAAAATGATAGAATATAGTGAATATATTAGCAGTATATCAAGTCTACCGTTAGACATACATCTAATGGTAGAAGATGTGGAACAATATATAAAGAGTTTTTCTGTATTTGAGCCTAATTTAATAACATTTCATATAGAAGCAAGAAAAAACAAAGAGGAAATATTTGAATTAATCAAGTTAGTAAAAGAAAGTAATTCAAGAGTTGGGCTAGCAATAAAGCCAAACACAAAAATTGAAGAAATATACAATTATTTACCATATATACACTCTGTTTTGATAATGACTGTTGAACCAGGGCTTGGAGGACAAGAATTAATTCCAGAAACAATAGAGAAGATAAGAAGAATGAAAAAATATTTAGAACAAGAAAAGCTAGAGGTAGATATTCAAGCAGATGGAGGAATAAATTTACAAAATATAGACCTGTTAAAACAAGCGGGAGTAAGCAATGTTGTTGTAGGCAATGCCTTAATGAAAACAAAGGATAAAAAGGATATGATAAATAAATTAAAAAACTAAATTATTTTTTAACAAAATAAGCGCAATCTGAATTAGGGGTTATTTTTTGAGTAGTTATATTTTCAAAGCTACATTTGCCATCTTTTTGATAGAGACAATTAGCAGAACAATTTATATTAGTCAAAATATACACCTCTTTTTTGATAATTATTTTTAGTATATACAAAAAACGCATAGTTTATGCAGTTTTTGTGAAATTTTTACAGTAAGTTTGAACAGGACATTCCGAACATTTGGGATTTCTGGCTGTACAAATATTTCTGCCATGCCAAATAAAAAGATGATTAATATCTTTATAGTATTTTGGAGGGATAATTTTTAATAAGTCTTGTTCAATTTGCTCAGGAGTTGATTTATTTGAAAGTCCAAGTTTGTTACATATTCTTTTGGCATGGGTATCAATAGCTATTCCTTGAGGTTTGTTAAAAGCCTCCAACATAACAACATTTGCAGTTTTTCTGCCAACGCCAGGTAAACTCATTAGGTCTTCCATATTTTGTGGAACATTACCGTTAAAATTATTTATAATTTTTTCAGAAGTTAGTTTTATATTTTTAGCTTTATTTTTGTAAAAGCCACATGGATGGACCAAACCTTCTAAATCTTCTATTGGAATATTTGTAAAAGCTTCAGGTGTATTATATTTATTAAAAATATAAGGAGTTGTTTTATTAACTCTTTCATCTGTACATTGAGCAGAAAGCATAACAGCAATAAGCATTTCAAAAGGAGTAGTAAAATTTAAACTACATTTAGCATCTGGATACGTTTTTTTCAAAATTTCTATTATTTCTATTACAATATTTTTATTCATAAGAAAACCTTTCTATAATAATCACAAATAAAATATAAAATTAATATAATATTAAAAAAGGAGGTAATTTATTATGTTGTGTGCATTAAAAAAGACTTTAGGGGTATGTTTAATTGGGCTAGGACTTGGAATATTATTAGTATTATTACTTCCTGTATCTGGCTGGCTATTTACAATTGGAGTTGCCATAGTAGCGGTTGGATTAATGTGGTTATCTTGTTAAAAGGAGTGGGTAAAAATGACTATTGTTGTAAAAAAGGTTCCCAAATTTTTACGTGGATTTGTAAAACTTATATTTGGGATAAAAGATTAATACATATGATAAAATTTTAATATTAGTAAAATAGAGCAAAATGAATTATTTCACTTTGCTCTGTTTTAATTTGAAAAATTATACTCTAGTAACTTTCCCAGAACGCAAACACTTTGCGCATACACTTATTTTTTTAGGTTGACCATCTACTAATGTTTTAACAGTTCTTAAATTTGGTTTAAAAGTTCTCGTTGTTCTTCTACTTGTATGAGAACGTGTAATACTAATTTTATTTCCAAAAGCTACAGATTTATTACAAATTTCACATCTTGCCATTTTGTTCGCACCTCCTATATGATATAACTAAAATCGACTATTACATATTTTAACATAAATATAAGTAAAATACAATACTTTTTAACAAAAAATATATACCTATGTTACTAGATAATGTTTTTTGAAGTTAATGTTTCAACATTGTAGCTGTATAATATATTAACTAGTAACATGCCATATTACCAGTTAGACTAAAATTATTATAAAAATGAAAAAAATAATTGAAATATACGAATATATGTAATATAATTGTAACATAATCGTAATAATAATAATATCTAATCAATATTATTGAAAGGAAGATGCAAGTATGTTCAAGTGGGGGCAAGACATAGGAATAGATTTAGGAACAGCAACAGTTATAGCTTATGTAAAAGGCAAAGGAATAGTATTAAGAGAGCCTTCTGTTGTTGCTGTAGACAATAACACAGGTAATGTTTTAGCAGTAGGAAAAGAAGCAAGAAGAATGTTAGGTAGAACACCAGGGAATATTGTAGCAACAAGACCTCTAAGAGAGGGAGTTATATCAAATTATACAGTAACAGAAAAAATGCTTAAATACTTTATAAATAGAGTATGTGGAAAATTTGTATTTTCGCCAAGAATTATGATATGCATACCATCACAAGTCACGGAAGTGGAAAAAAAAGCTGTTATAGATGCAGCATCACAAGCAGGTGCAAGAAGAGTATATTTAATAGAAGAACCAATTGCAGCAGCAATAGGTGCTGGAATAGATATATCAAAGCCATGTGGAAATATGGTTGTAGACATAGGTGGAGGAACCACTGATATAGCGGTTATTTCATTAGGTGGTTCTGTTGTAAGTGAATCTTTAAAAGTCGCAGGAGATAAATTTGATGAAGCAATAGTCAAATATATAAAGAAAAAACATAATGTAATGATAGGAGAAAGAACGGCAGAGGACTTAAAAATAAACATTGGATGTGTATATCCTAAAATACAAGATATGGATATGGATATACGAGGAAGAGACTTAGTGACTGGTTTACCTAAAACAATAACAGTACATTCAAGTGAAATGCTAGAAGCATTGATAGAACCTGCAATGATGATAGTTGATAGTGTACATTCGGTATTGGAAAAAACACCACCAGAGCTTGCAGCAGATATCAGTGATAAGGGAATATATATGACAGGAGGGGGCTGCTTAGTAGATGGTTTAGATAAACTTTTGCAAGAGAAAACCGGAATAAATGTAATGATAGCCCAAGATGCTGTATCATGTGTAGCATTAGGTACTGGAAAAGCACTGGATAACTTAGATGCATTAGACAGTAAAAAAATAGGAAGATAATAATATAAAACAATAAAAGTATAGTAAATAGTAATTTTTATATGCGAATTTGAAATGTAGGGGCGATTAAAATCGCCCGTCCTCCGGAAGCGAGGGGGAACAAGTTCGCCCCTACAACATTGGTGTGTTTGAGGATATTTATAGTAAAAACTACCGAACAACAAAAAACCTCGGAAGTATTGAAACTTCTGAGGTTGAATTGCTTTTGATAAAAACTCTTTTTATCTCTTGCTAAATTGTGGAGCTTTTCTTGCTTTTTTAAGACCGTATTTCTTTCTTTCTTTCATACGAGGATCTCTTGTTAAGAATCCTGCAGATTTTAATGTTGGTCTATATTCTCCATTAGCTTCTAATAATGCTCTGGAAATACCATGACGAATTGCACCAGCTTGACCTGTAAATCCTCCACCTATTACTTTACAAATAACATCATATTTTCCTAATGTATTTGTAGAATTTAAAGGTTGTTTAACAATTACTTTTAAAGTTTCTGTTCCAAAATATTCATCGATATCTTTACCATTAATAGTAATTTTTCCAGTACCTTCTACTAATCTTACTCTAGCAATTGATTTTTTTCTTCTACCTGTTCCATAAAACATTATTTTTTCTGATTTTGCTTTTGCCATATTATTTTACCTCCCAAACTTCAGGTTTTTGAGCAATGTTTTCATGTTCTGCTCCTGCATATACTCTTAACTTTTTTAACATTTGTCTTCCTAAGCTATTGTGTGGAAGCATTCCTTTTACAGCAAGCATCATCATTTTTTCTGGGTTCTTATTAAGTAAGTCTCTAGCTGAGATTTCTTTCATTCCACCAATATATCCAGAATGATGTCTGTAAATTTTTTGGTCTAATTTTTTTCCTGTTAAAACTACTTTTGCACAATTTGTTATAATAACGTGATCACCAACATCTATATTAGGTGTATAAGTTGGTTTATGTTTTCCTCTTAATAATCTAGCAGCTTCTGTAGCAACTCTTCCAAGTACTTTGTCTTCTGCATTGATTATATACCATTTTCTTTCAATTTCACTTTTTTTAATACTATATGTTGTATTATTCATGGTAATATATACCCTCCATTCAAAATTAATATTTATATATATGAAACTAAATATTAAACTACCGGGGAGAAGTTTGTAATTTAGTCATATTTTTACATAACACATAATATTCTAATACAAAATTACGCAAAAGTCAAGAAAAGTATTGACAAATTATAAAAAAAGTATTATTATAATTTGTGTAAAAAAAAGAAGCAATCCACTGCTCACCTTATCTAAATGGAAAAAGGTTAATATTAATAAAAAGTTAATGCTTTTTTATGTATGTGGATTGATTAAAAATCAATCTTTTTTTGTTGTAAATTTACTAGTAGCGAGTAAATATTACAAAAAATAAATGGAGGTGTTTTATATAAAGCAAGAATTACCTGTTAACGAACAAATTAGAGCAAAAGAAGTTCAAGTTATAGACGAAAACGGAGAGAAAAAAGGCGTAATGAATATTAATGATGCATTAGATTTAGCATTTGATAAAAAACTAGATTTAGTATTAGTATCGCCTAATTTAGAAGTTCCAGTTTGTAAAATAATGAATTATGGAAAATACAAGTTTGAACAGTCTAAAAAAGAAAAAGAAGCAAAGAAAAAACAAAAAGTTACAGAGCTAAAAGAAATAAGAATTACTCCAAACATAGAACAACATGACTTTGATTTTAAAGCAAAAAACATAAGGAAGTTTATAGAGGACGGAAATAAAGTAAAAGTAACAGTTAGATTTAGAGGAAGAGAATTAAACTATGTTAAATTGGGAGAAGAAGCTTTAAACAAATTTATTGATAATTTGTCAGATATTGCTACACCTGATAAAAAAGCAATATTAGAAGGTAAAAATATGTTTATTATATTATCTAAAAAAACAGATAAATAATTCACAAAATAAAGGAGGAAAAAATTATGCCAAAATTAAAAACTAATAAAGCAGCAAAGAAAAGATATTCATATACTGCAACAGGAAAAGTGAAAAGAACAAAAGCAAATAGAAGACATCGTTTAGCTACAAAAACAAACAGAGCAAAATCAAGAGGAAAAGTTCAAGATGCATATGCAGACAAGACATGTGAAGCTGGAATTAAAAGATTATTACCATATGGTAACTAAAATTTCAATGAGAAAAATGAAGATTAAAAAGGAGGCATTTTAAATGGCAAGAGTAAAAACAGCAATTATAACTCGTAAAAAGCATAAAAAAATATTAAAAAGAGCAAAAGGATATTATGGTGCAAAACACTATAGATTCAGAATGGCCAAACAAGCTGTTATGAAATCAGGTATGTATGCATATGTTGGAAGAAAAGACAGAAAAAGCAATTTCAGAAAACTATGGATATCAAGAATAAATGCAGCAGCTAGAATGAATGGAATAACATATAGCAACTTAATTAATGGATTAAAAAAAGCCAATGTTGTTATAAACAGAAAAATGTTAGCAGAAATAGCTGTAAGCGATCCAAAAGCATTTACAGAAATAGCAGAAATAGCAAAAAAAGCATAAAACCTTAAAAAGAGCTGTGCATCGCACAGCTCTTTCTGCTAGGCTGACTCTAGGATATAACAATTGTTAATGTCGGTATTTACAAAGTCAAATTATAAAGAATTAATAATTAATGTTACTAATTTTGGACTGAATATGCCTAATATAATAGTATTATTCATATTTACAATAGTATTATTTATATATGAATCTAACCAGAAACAAATTATGGAATTCTTTCAAAGAAAGAGCCTAGAATTTAAAATGATAACTTTATTTTCACTCATATTGCTTACTACCGTATTAGGAATTGAAGGATTAGATAGAATATATAAATATGAAAATTACGAAATAACAACATATGAAAGAGATGGAAAAAAGAGAATCCAGTCTATTTATTAAATGATATGGTTAAAACAGAAGAAGATGTAAAAATAACGGACAGTTATAACAAAATGATAGAAAAATACAGTAATAACTATGTAAGAGAAGAAAATATGTACACATATATACAAGGAAAAACTGCCTTGAAATTTATAATTGAAAATAACATCATTACGAGTATAGAATATAGCTTAAAATGATGTAAATGAACAGTGACTGTCAGAGGAGGCAGCCACTGTTTTAATAGTAAAATAAATTTAAATTATTGCTTTTTTATTTTTGGTTTAGCTAGCAATGATGCAATATATCCAAAGAAAATAGCAGCGGATATTCCACCGGCTGAAGATTTTACACCACCAATAAAAGCACCTAAAAGACCAGATTGTTTAACTTCCTCTATAACTCCTTTTGCTAAATTGGCTCCAAAACCAGTAAGAGGTACAGTTGCACCAGCGCCTGCAAAAGATATTAAATGTTTATATATACCTAAGCCACCTAAAACAGCGCCTAAAGTAACAAATAATACTAAAATTCTTGCAGGAGTAAGTTTTGTTTTATCAATTAAAACTTGTCCGATAATACAAATAATACCACCAACTATAAACGATTTTAAAATCATAAACCAATCTAAAGTATTAAAAAAATTTTGCATAATAATTTCCTTTCCTTAGCTGAGAATGTAAATTTCTAAACGATTAATCCAAATTTTCGATGGAAATTGCATGAGCAATTCCGGGAATGGTTTCGCCTTGTTGTGAACTCATAGAATTCATTAATGCTCCAGTTGCAATTAACAATATTCTATTTATTTTTTTGTCTTTTAATTGTTTAAAGAAATATCCAGAAAAAACAGTGCCAATGCATGCACAGCCACTACCACCAGAATGAGTATCTTGACTTTCTTTATCAAAAATAAGGACACCACAATCATTATAGTTAGCATTAATATTATAGCCTTTGGTTTCGGCAAGCTCAGCTAAAATTTCTTTTCCAATGTAACCTAGGTCTCCAGTAATAATTAAATCATAATAACTTGGCTTTCTACCTGTATCTCTAAAATGAGTGATTAGCGTATCTAAAGCAGCAGGTGTGTCGTTCATATAAACACAAAAGTAAATATCATATACTACAACATAGGGGACAGAAAGTCCTCTATTTTTAATGCTAAAAAAGATGGAGATGAAAAATTGTATTTAAGCAATTTTTGATTCCGAAGGAGAAGAAAAAGAGAAAGAATTTGAAAAAGAAAAGCAAAGAAAAAATTGTAAAATTAACAATTAGAATTCCAAAATTGAAAAAGGGAATGATGACAAAAATAGTTGAAAAAAGTTCATATAATAGTTTAGAAGATTTAACTAGAGCAGGTATTGATAAAAAAATAAATTTACAAATATATAAAGACAATATGGATGTAATAGTAAAAGAATTAAGTAAATTAATTGATGCAAAACTTAATTTTTTTCAATTCTCAAAGAAAATTGAATGCAAATAATGTAAAAATAAATGCTTTAAACACATATATTATGGGGAAAGTAATGCGAAGAATAATGGGAGATGATTTGCATGAGGAATCTATGAGAATAATAGAAAGTGAAAGAGTAAAAGCAAACTATTATATAAGCAGAAAAACAGAAGATATGCCAAAAGAAAAACATCATCTTTTGAGTGGGAAGATGATGTATAGGAAAAATAGAATTTATAAAAAATTCTGTAAATTAATAAAAAACGGTATAAAATTTATAAGATATATGCTATAATATAATTATATATGAATGAGAGGAGAATAAGACTATGACTGTAAAAAATCAAGAATTATATAATGTTATAGAAAAATTACCAGAGGAACTTTCAGTTAAAGTACTTGATTATATAGAATATCTTATGTTTTCTAATGCAAATAATAATGCTCCAGAGGAATTAATAGTTAAAAGTATAGAAGATTTGAGAGAAAAATTAGAGGAAGGAAGAAAAGATTTTGAGAGTGGAAATGTATGCTCACTTGAAGAAACTTATTTAGAAGTACAAAAAGTGTTAGCAGATTAATTTGGAGGTTTAGTAAAGTGGAAAAATATAAAATACAATTATCTATAAAAGCGAAAAATGATTATAAAAAAATTATTAATTATTTAAAAAATGAATTATTAGAACCTTCAATTGCAAATAGGTATGCAGAATTAATAAATAGTGAGATACAGTCTTTAGAGCACATGCCACAAAAATATGCTATTATTGATGATGATATAGCAAAAAAGCTAGAAATTAGAAAACTGCTTATAAAAAATTATATTGCATTTTATAGAATAAATGAAAAAGAAAAAATAGTAGAAGTTCACAGAATTTTATATGGTGCATCAAATTGGATATACAAGTTATAATGAATAATAAAGTTTATTTAAGAGTGATAATATTTATATGTTGTTACTCTTATTTTGATATGCAGGAGTTTTTCAATTATTGAATTGAAAGAATAGAAGTTTAAAGAATTAACAGAAAAATTATTAATGATAATAGCAATAAATATAACTATTTAGATATAATAATAAATGCAGTTGAGCAAGACAATATACCACTAGCAGATACATACCATAGACTTGGTAGTATTTTAGTTAAGCAATTATATACTTCATTTGCTGAACAAAGTAGGCAAACTGGAGGAGAGCTAAAAAACGGAATGAACTTTATATTATATGAATTTGCAAACTTTACAAAAATAGATTCATTCTAGATTATCATAAATGTAAAGCGACGGAATGATGGGGTTAAATAAAATGATGTATTATTTTGACTATAAATGGGATAATACATCATTTTGAGCTGCTCAAGAATTTCAAGGGTTAATGTAAAATAGATGATTTTTTACTAATTATGTGTTAGAATGTATTTAGTAGATGATTAATTATTTAATGTTTCTACTGAAAGTACAGAGCTAGGTGCAAGATTGATTCAACGAAAAATAAATAATAGATGTGAAAAAATCAATACTAGATATTATGATTTAAGCACATTATAACCTGAAAATATATAAGGGGAGAGAAATACTGTGGAAGAATTAATTTTAGAGTCAATTAATGGAAATGATGAAGCATATACAAAATTAACTCAATCAATTCAAAATGAATTATATAGAGTAGCACAAGCTAGATTAGACAATATTGATGATATTAATGATGCAATTCAAGAAACTATGATAATTGCTTATAAATCGTTAAAAAGCCTAGAAAATACAAAATACTTTAAAACATGGATCATTAAAATACTAATAAATGAATGCAATAAAATTTATGCGCGATACAAGTGGAAGGATAATATTTTTAGTAAATTAATCAAAGATAAAAATTGTGTTATAGGTGACAATTTAGATATGTCTAATATTGAAGATAAATTGGACATAGAAAGTATGCTTAGTAAATTAAAATATGAAGAACGAATTGCTATTGTCTTATTTTATAACAGCAATTATTCTTTGAATGAGATTTCTGAAATTTTAGATACTAGTCCTAATACGATAAAGAGTAGAATAACAAGGGGTAAAGAAAAAATAAAAAAATATTATAGAGGAGGTGTTGAGAATGAAACAGCAGAAAGATAATATAGATGAAATAGATAGATTGTTATATGATTATTTTGAAAAAAACGATAATATTCCAGAAAAAACTGCTAAAGTAATTAGTAAAACACCTCATAGAAAGAAAATCAGAAATAATTTATCAAAGGTAGCAGTATTAATACTGACAGTATCTGTTTTAACAACTGGTGTTGTTTTGGCTAAAGAAATAACAAACTTCTTTAAAGATTTATTCGGATTAAGTTCAATAGGAATAAATAATGATAGTGTTGTTAGTGCAATAGAAAATAAGGATTATATACAGAATATTGAAATGAATTATATAAAATTAAATGATGAATTTAGTATTAAAATTGATTATTTGATGTTAGATGATATAAATCTATATGCAGTATTTAGTTTAAAATCTGAAAGTGAAATAAAACCGAATTATAGAATAGCTATTCCAGATTTAAAGATTGTTGCGGATGGCAATGTTATTTATAATGCCTCATCAGGTGTTAATTATTCTGTATACACTGCAACTGGCTGGCATAGGATTAAAAATGAAGGAAATAATAAAAGAAGAGAATTATTATTTTTAACATCAAGTGGACTACCTAGAATAGAAAAAATACAATTTCAATTTTCAAATGTAGCGTTATATAACGATACATCTCCAAATAATAAACAAATAGAAATTAATTGCGATGAAGAAAAGATTATTAACATTGATGTAATGGAAAAATTCATTGATAGAGAAAGATTGATTTTTAATGTTTCAAGCTCTAGTGATATTTATGATATAAGTAAATTTATATCCACTGAAACAGGAACATATATTATTATAAAAACTATAAGTCCAGAAATAAATTTAGAATTAATAAATAATAATAATTTATATCAATCTCAAAAGAGATTATTAGCATTAGAAGGAGATAAATACATATTTATTATTCAATATAATCTTGATAAAGACAATGTGAGTGAAGATAATTTACAACTTAAAGATACAATGAGAAATAGCCTTAAAGTTTACCCAAAAGAGGGTGTGAACCCTCTTTTTGAGGAAGATTAATTCCAACTATACATTTTTAAGTCCAAATTGACAATTACAGATGAATCAGCACAAGTTGCTGAAATTATTGCATCACTTCCGTTTCCAATTGATATATAATCAGCTTTTCTTGTTTTTCCATCTGTATGGATTCTATAATTTTTAGTAGTATTTTTGCTTGCAATATATACACTGACTATTACTTCATATGACTTTCCATCAGAAGCTGTTGCTGTTGCCTCGAAAGCCATAAAACGACCATCATAATAATTGCTATTACCAGTATATCTTCCTCTAAAAGATACAGTGTTAGGATCATAATATGCATATGTAGAAATATCGGAAGCTTTTACTTGAATTGGAAATGTAATAGTAAAAATGGTAAACAATGTTGCTATAATAAAACATACAACTAATAATTTGTTTTTGATATTCATTACAGAACTCACCTCCTTTTCATTAATCTAAAAAAATTATATCAAATTAATCTAAAAAAGGATAAAAAGTCACAAAAAGTCACAAAATATTTTGAGATTTTTGCACCTTTTTTGTAAAAAAAATATATCTAATAAGTGTATGAAAATAAAAAAGGTATCTAATTTATGGATACCTTCCAAGAATTATTTAATATGGGAGAGAATACTAATAATGTGGAAAGAGGAGTATAAAAGAAATCTTTTTAGTGCAAAAACAATAATCATAATTATGATTTTAATTTTAGTGGGATGTATGAGCTTTTTTTATACATATGAGGAGAAAGCTTACTTTATTAGCCTGCAACAAGATATTCCAGAAGATGTCAATCCAGAAAGATTAGCAAAAAATATTGAAAATCAAAATGGAATTAAGTTTGATTTGTACTTTCTATTGCAATCGGATTTTTTCGAAATCTATATTATTATAATACTTTTATTTTGCGGAATTTTTTTGGCATCTTCTGTACATAGTTTTCTTGATAGTGGACAAATTAACTGTGTAGTTTCTAGAACTTCATACAAAAAATTTATTAATTCCATATTGATATCTCAATCTTTATACATTGTAACAATAATTTCTATTTCATTAGTAGCAATATTGACAATACGGATTTATTGCAGGAGGAATAGGTAGTGCAACAGGTACCATAGGTTCCTATGATTTTGGATTAGGAATTTTTATATTAATTGCAATTATTGAAATAGTAATGACAATAATAATGGCTGTACTAATAGATTTGATATCTTTATTATCGTGTACATTTATAAAAAAGAAATTAATCATTCAATGCATTCCATTTTTTGCTTTTTTGCTATTTCCAATTGTAATAAGTTCAACAATAGGAAACATATTTCACTTATTAGGTGAAATTACTGGGGCGTTTGTTCCATTTCAAAATTTGACAGCGATTTATTCATTGTTTCAATATGATTTTAACTATGTATATATTATATCTACAATTATACCTTATATAGTATATAGTGTTTTGTTGTATATAATATATAAAATTAACACAAATAAATATTCGAGGGATTGCTTATGAAAAAAAATGTAATTATCTTTTTTACTGCTATTTTTGTTCTAATTACATTTTGGGGAATTCAATCACAAGAAGAAGTTAATACTATTATTAACAGAAATGCTTTAAACTTTGTAAATTTATATTTGAATGGATTTCAACGATATATGTTTGTTGTAACCTTTTTGGTAAGTATATTTATTGCAATAGTAAATATTCCTTTTTGGAACTCAGAAATAAGGGTTAGAATTAAAAATAATACTTTTAATTATATTTGGAGGAAATATATTATTTATATAATATTACTTTCGTTATATATATTAACTGTATTTTCAATAGTATCTGTTATACTAAGATATGAAAATATTTTTTCTATTTATAATTTACAATTGTTTATTAGATTAGTTATGTTTATGCTTTCAATATTTGTAATATATAATATAGTCTATGTGAACACTGGAAAGGTATTCTTAGGAATTGCGATTTGTATTGTAGTAAATTTTTGCATATTAATAATGAGCTTTGCATATCAATTTGTGATTTATTTATCAATTACGGATGAGAATTTATTATTTATGTTAGATATATACACATATATAGTTAATATCATTGGTATGATTTATCTATATAAAATGATTGATAAAAAGGAGTTGATTAAACAATGTATTACATAGGCATATCTTTTCTGCTTTTAATTTTTAATTTGTTTATAAAGAATACTAATAATATTGATACGCCACTGTATGCATTGAGAAGTATATTAATTCCATATAATTTTGAAGAAGGTAATGTTATATTCATTAATTTAATATTAAATTATAGTATTGTTATAATCTTTATTACAAATATCAGTCGCACACACAATAAGGATTAAGGGGACAACTCCTTTCTATTATAGATTTTTTGATTCTTTGATAAAATCGACTGATATTGTAAACGTGTTAAGTGAAATCGGCGTATCCGCCGGTTTATGACTCTGCAAGTCGTCCAGCGCGTTCTGAATTGCTATAGTAAAATTCGAGACGTTATCCGAGGTGTAAGGCGTTACTGTGGTAACGCCTTTATAGATCCAGTTATCAGCCCCGAAAATATATGTGAACTGTGCTGTATTAGCCATTATATATCCCTCCTTAGTTCAATATTTATCCCCACTGTTCTGCCATCGCTTTTGCTAACGCAATTGGAGTTTTAGAACGGTGTAACTGATGATTTTTATTATCGCTGTTATACCATTTGCTACCGCTTTTTTTCTTTCCTGTTGCCTTATGTATCCATATATATTCGGCTTTCGGCTTTTGGGCTGTTTCGTCCACCTTTAAGTTAGTTAGACCCTTTAACCACAAGCAATAGGCTTTTGTATGTGGTTCGCCTATTTTATACGCCCGGATTAACTGTGAATATTTTGGCAATTCAAACCGCTTCATAGGGGGCGGATTTTCAACACATATTTTTTCGCAGTCAGCGTGGAGGATTGAATTAAAAAATGTCGCACTTTCAAATCCTTTTTGCAATCTTTCAGGGTGTTTTGATAATTCAACAGCAGAAGCCCCGGTTAAATACGTACACGGTGGATGTGCTATAATTAAATCCCATTTACCGTTAATCCGGTGTTTCTGTCCGTCCGTTGTTTCAAATTCACAATTGCCGTTTATCAGGGGCAAAACATCTTGCATAATATGCCATTCGGGGTGCCCTCCGCTCTGATCTATAATATCGCAACTGTATGCTTCGTGTCCTTTTTCCCGGAAGGCGGTACATACTCGCTGGCTTTCCTCGCATGCGATTAATACTCTCATATTCAATACCTCTCTTTCATTCTTCCTCAAATCATTTCTTTTAATAGATTGTCAATAGCGATAATATAATCTTTGCACTCATAATAACACTCTCGACAATTATAATCGCAATCATCGCAAAGGCGTATTTCCTCCTTTAGTTTTTTAGCAAACTCTTTGATAGCTATAATTTTCTCGCCGGTTAATTTCATTCCCTCATCTCCTTCTATGACTACATTATATCACATATTATAGATATTGCAAAAAATTAAGCAATGGAATTTGTATAGTTTTTTATAATCTGGCCGACCTCGTTGTCACTATAAAATTTATCGTACATAGTGAACGCGGTATATATTTTCGGTATGTGTCGAATATTCGATACACAAAAACCGCGCTCCGAGTATTCGCCGAATACAAGATCACTATTATTTTTTATCGGGGTTGTTTTTTTGTGGAAAAACAAGCACGGCATGGCGTTAGATCGTCTTATAATATCGCATTGGATCATCTCTTCATCAAACAGTATAAAAAAGCTATATATAATATCCTCTTTTTTATACTCATAATGCATTAGCGGAAAACGTCCAAAATCCCACTCGCCGGAGGTTATCATACTACTTGAATCATCAAAACAGAAATAAACGTCGGATTTTTTTCCGTGTTTGGTAGGATTACAGTATTCGACGGCTACAATATTTTTGTGTTGACCGTAGCTGTATACGTCAATAGTCCCCTGCTTCATCTGCTTAATGTGAGTTAATCCCATATTCCCGAAATAAGGCGAATACTTATTTACAGTGTTTCCGAGCATAAAAATTGTTACGTCGTTTCGATCTCTTATAATTGTACTTAGCACGCTCTGGAATCGGCTCCATTCATCGCGAAAACAAGTTTCCTGTGTCAAAAACTCTTCAAATAAAATTGTTCTTACTCCGGGATATGAGAGTGATTTATATGTTTCCGGTGTAGATAGGCCGAATAAATGGCCAAACGGTTTTTCAGATCGTACAATTTCGCCCTTTTCATTTGATTTTTCAAAATACAGCTTGCCGCTGTATTGCCGTACATAGTCCCAAGCGCCGTTTGTAATATTGACGATCTCGTTATTATATACCAAGGCAGAAAAGGCGTCTTGCGCCTTCCTGCCTGTTAAGTCATCATTCCACCGCCTTATGTAGGCAAGCTCAGATCCGTTTTTCCAATACTGCTCTAAAGCGTATTTTAATACGGCATAGCTTTTTCCGTTAGATCGTTCACCAATGATCATATTATATTTACAATTCTTTTCGAGAATATTTTTAAGAGAGTAATATTTCATAAAATCACCCCTGTTTTTAATAGTCTTTCGATCTCTTCCTTTTCATCGCCGAGACAGTTTACATAATCAAGGTGAACGTCAGCAATCTCTGTATACCCTGAAAAGTCGCCAACTACACCGCCTACAACGCACGGATAGCCAAAATGTGCGTCATAATTGACTGGGTATAATGTGATTGGCCTATTAATTTCAATAAACGGCGTGCGAATACCCATGAATCCGTAATTCCCGGAGCTCATTTTATACGCGTATTGCGGACTTGAAGTTAAAGCGTCAATTCCTCTCGTTACGCCTCTTGTTATAAGGGCGGCTGAAAAACCTGCTCCACCAGTGGCCGCGGAGACAACTCCGCCCGCTGTCGTTGCAATCGCTCCCAGTATGGCCTTAATACGGTTGTCGTAACTTGCTGACGATAAAGGGATCGAGAATATGCAATTCCCCTCTTTTTGATATATTACATTCTTTAACGGTATTCCGTCAGGTGAATTTTCGGCACTTCGTGTTAGCTGAATTTTCGCCAAAACTTCACCGGTTAGGCAGTTACACTCATATGTTAATTTTATGTCAGAGCCGATACACTGCTTCGGGTCTAAATCTACAGATCCGCAAAATGGTAAATACACTGATAGTTTTGTAGCCGAGTAGTCAAGAAAATTACCAAAGTAGGGGTCGATATGTATAGTTCCGCAGTCTATAGTCTCATTTATTTTTTTAAGATACGCTGACGGTATATCCCCGACCTTCGCCCCCGCGACGTAAACGTCCGCGGCGCTTCCTTCGTCGGTAGGCTGAAACGGCACAAGGTGTAACGAGATTATAGCCTCTCGTGGGTCATTATACAGTCGTTTTACTTTGTCGATAAAGGTTGTACTCCACAAATTAGAAGATATATCTTTTAACGCGGTCACCGTAGGATTATATAACGTGACAATATCGCACGTCAATGCCGTGTTAATGGAAGGTTGCTCTGGCGTTACGTCAGAGGTGTTATTATTATTTATGTTAGTATACCATTGTTTATTATAGGGCTGTCCCTTCGACTTATAATCCGTAACACTGCCGCCTGCGGAAATTGCACTTATATCGTTAGATACTTGAATATTTAGTGCATTCTGCCAACGAGCACGCAACTGCACCAATTCAACGCACGGCAAAGCCCACTTCGGGTTTATATTTCCGTTAGATTCGCTCTCACCCAATACAATATTAAAATTAGTCTGTCCCTGTTTAATAGTAGTTGAAGCTGATGGGTTTATCTGATATCTAAAATACCGTGTTGTTTCGCTTGCCGTTAATGATGTTGTACTTGCATACCATGTATCCCATCCTGTACCTCTAAACAGATCACATATAGCCGTATATGATAAACCGTTATTACGCGTGACGACACCGAATCCGTACGGCTTATAATTTCGTTTTATTCGGTTAGGCGTTCCCGTATAGATAGAAGGTCGGTTTGATCCCAGATCGGGTATAACATAATCTCTCATAAAAGTAGGCAAAGAGTTTTTTTCGTATACTTTATAATATATCGGATTATTAACAATATTATAAAACTCTTCATCCCCAACATCTGATGTAGGCTTGCCGATCTGCACCGCGATACAATTAAGCTCCGAGTGGGATCGCAAATACTCCCATAATTTAATATAAGGAAGATATAGACAAGCATTATCGCCCAAAGTAGCATATGAAATTCCGGTGTCTTTAGTATATACAAGACTATTGTCTGTATTCGGCATAGGTGATAACGTACCAGTCGCGTAATAAATACCGGGATAATAATTGCCGATCTCTTCCCATCCGTAGCTGAATAAACTTTTTTTGTTGTTATAATCGTATAAGTTTCTTATATTATATAATAGAGTTAGCTCAGCTATTTCTGTTCTTGTTAGACTTGCACTTGATGAAGGCACATAACTATTAACACTCATACGTCTATAACCGTCCCTTCCTTACCGCCCGCAACGGCAAATATAATCTGATCATTATCAAAAGTTTTTGAAAAATTAATAATCTGCGTTTGTGCGTTTGCAGAGAGCGGGGCTTTTTCATCTGTTATTAATGGGGTTTGTCTATATTGATTCCGAGCACAAACACAAGGGCACGCCTTTATCTGATCTTTATATGTAAATAATACATCAACATGCGCATGTATTTCCCACAGATTACTTGCAATATGCACAATATCATTAACAAAATAATACCGTGAAAAATCCTTGATCCAGATATAATTAAATTCCGGAAATAACGTTCCCCAGACTTCATTTTCTGTCGTCTCAAACGTAATAACGGGGTTTATAATATCGCAACTTTCCCTGAGCTGTCCGAGGAAAATTCGCTTTTGTATAAGATATTTATTTATATTGTTTCGATCTGTTGTAGTGGTATATGCGATTATCTCCAAAAAATCACTCCCTTTTTGTGAAAAACGCCCGTAGAAACCCACGGGCGTTTATGATATAATATATATTAGTTAGGCTATGAAGAATACGATAAAATTCTCGTTGAAATCGTTCCAATATCCGGCATCATATTTATACCAGTTATTATAAAATTCGCCCTTCGGATTCCAATTGGAAGTCGTCCTTCGGTCTGTATTCGATACGCCGAGCGCGTCATGGTCGAACATTACACAAAGTATACCGCTTGCGGTTACCTCGTGATTTTCCGACGTGTTAACGTGAATTTTAGAAATCGAATTGAACTTATAGTCTGTTCCCGATCCCTGCCAATATGAGACTTTTTCATGCATAGGCAATGCAGTGAGTTTATCATGGAAGGTCGAGCTCTGGAGATACATATCTGCCGCACTTTCAAAATCCGACAGCATAACGCAGTGAAGTAAATCCTTAGATGTAAAACGATCCTTTCCGCCCATATTAAACAGCGTTGAGATATTCTGTAATCTGTCTATATAGTTTGACATTGTCATGCTTGCATACCTGATAAAGTCTTTATCAGTCATAGCCTTTTCAGGCGTTAATGTCTGGTTAAAATGCTGATTATAAAGGTGAAGAAGGTTTACCGCGCGCACACCCGACTTTGTAGAGAGATCTGCGCCTTTATACTCATTATAAATCGTCTCACCGATGAAATTGTTTATCGTACGGAGTATAAGAGAATCAATTTTAATAGACAGCGATCTGTCCACCATTGAATAAATCATGCTGATGAACTGATTCAACTGTGTAGGATTCGAGAATGCGCTTTTAACCTGTCGATCAGCGATCGAGATCGGAATTTCGAACGTGATTCGGTTCTGATAGAATTTCACCGAAACGGTCGACTTATAGAAAATATTGGGGTCATAGCTTGCATTTTCCTGTAATTTCCAAGTTTCATTTTCCTCCGCGTCCGGGAGATCCATTGTAATTTTTTCGCAAGCCGCGCCGAACTCCCAGCCGTCGCGGAGGACGGAGGGCAAACTTGCCGAGTAAGGTCTATTAACAAAAATTACCTTGCCGATATGATCGACAAGAGATCTGACAAAATTGTCGGCGCTTGATACGTTGAAAAGCTCCGTGCCGACATCAACGACGTTGCTTAAATCTTCCGCGATTAGATCGTTTTTACCTAAAACTTCATTTGTGACCCTATTCATAAGGTCATAGATCTGAGATACTTTCATTTATAAATCACTCCTTTATTTATTCACCTATACGGGTTTTTGTACAATATAATGAATATAGTATCGCATTATCGTTAATTTCGCTAATATGAACGTCGAATTTAAATTTAAACCGTTCATTACTGCCGAGAAATTTTCCCTCGAACTCAACAACATATTTGTTGAGTAAAAAGTTATTAATATAACCTATTGTGCAAGGATGACCGTCTACTATCGGCGTCAACCACATATAACACGGGTTTTGTGTGAAGTCTCCCGTCCCTCCGTCGTCAAGCTGTACATACAGAATATCGGGTCTGTTTCTTCCGTTCCATACAGCATTACTAAACACGTCAGAACGTAGAGTTAAATATTCGCCGCTTGTTGCTTGCTTAATAGTGTTAATCTCTTCTGATGATAGACTTGGTAAATATGCAATATTGCTATGCTCATAAACATCTGTTTTAAATGCGTTCAGATCAGCTTTAGTCAACGCTTTTGCGGTTATCTGATCGTCAGTATATTTCTTAGCAGTCTTTAGATTATTTACGTCCTGCGTGTCCGCGTACTGCTTAGCACTTTCTAAAGTTGCATCGTCGCCGTCCGCTATCTTTTTGTCAATTTGATCAAGATAATAATAGCGATACAAAGCTTCATTTTCCATTATAACAAGGTCAACGCATTTTGTGCTTGTTGCAATAATGGTTAAAAATATGTAATTCTGTGCGTTCACCTCTACAGTAGTACAAAAATCGTTAAGTACCTTACCGCCGTATTTAAGACCGGAAATTAAAATGCTTTTACCGTCTGAGTTTATAATATCCTCCCGGATAACGTCCCAGCGGGTCACTTCCTCAATCGCTTTATTCTTAAAGTCGATTATCTTGTATCCGCCCTCACGCATTCGTCACCAACTCCAATTTATATTTATTTCCCGTTGACTTAGTCAATGTAAATACTTTACCGTATACACTACCAACAAGTACGCCACCGGTCGTGCGACTTACTACGACGTTAGTAGCAGTCTTTTTAGTCTCACTCATAGATGAGTCTACAACTGATCGCATAACAAGAATCGCAGAGCCGTTCTTAGACTCTATTAATGCCGGGACACCCGCCGGGAATGTATATTCCGAATTATTCGTCAGTGTAACATCAACCGGTATAATATACATCGGCGCATCCTCGTGCAATTCAGATATTACACCCTTAGTATTAACAAAAATGCTGATACTGTCATAACGGAATTTAAGAAAATCGCCGTCATACTTAACATTAGTGTAAAAATCCTTAATAAGCGTTCCGTTTCGGGTAAATCCGCTGATTAATACGGGTTTTGAAGATGTATACGCTACCTGTAGTAATTCATATAAACCGGGATTCTCTCCGGTCTCGTTTACACCCTCCATATTGACGATAATATAACCGCCCTCTTTTGACATAAAAAATCACTCCTTTAATATATTTTTATTGTAAGATATTCTTTGCACATCTGTACAAGAATGTCGTAATAGTTACGGCGCGCCCATAATACAATATTTTCCTCGACAAGTTGCGCCGGACTCTGTGTATATCTTAAAATCGTGCGTACTGTATCGCGCGATATTGTTGAATCTTTGCCTTCTGATAAATGATTATCGGACTTAAAATCAATATTATTATTTACAGTGTTCGTCTGTTCTGCTGTTGTCTGTGTTCCTGTCTTGGTGTGACCGACAGCAGTCGGCGAATTAAACCCGTACAAATTGTCTGATTGTGCTCCTGTATCCGCTTTAACGACCTTGTCCGTTCCTGTACTTTCCGTACCAGTCGTAAGACTTTCGGACTTCGTGGTTTTATCATTTCTGTCTATGTCCTCGCTTTCGTTGTGTGTTTCTTTATAGTCTGATAGCGTATCATATCTAAGATTAAACAA
>ENA-ORPD01000234-ORPD01000234.1-human-gut-metagenome-genome-assembly--contig:-NODE-234-length-57262-cov-22.309910_pt1 | contig 57262 bp, 56 predicted proteins | sample MGYA00242143_ERZ509076 | MGnify/ENA primary metagenome ERZ509076 (study PRJEB26280, sample SAMEA2338706) | human gut metagenome | biome: human gut; feature: human-associated habitat; material: faeces... | reverse complement strand
TGTGGGCTTTGCCCACACCCACAACCTTTGAAAAGGTTGACCAAACTTTTATAATCGTGACTGATAATTTAATCTTGCTCAAATTTTATTGCCCGATTAATATTCTGTAAAATTTTCTTTCGGTTATATTTTTTATTGCAAAATCATACTAATATTTGTAACCAAATATGCTTACTGAAAAGTCAGCCATACGCTGACATTGCGACAAACAGAAATCAGTAGCGCAATAAAATTAACGGAGGCTGTAAAATGTCAGAATATTTACCCGAAGGAAAACTCATTTTAACACAGGATAATATCAACACGCTCCACAGCTTTTCTTTATTAAGTGACGCAAAAAAGGAAGGAAAAATTCTTGAGGCAAGGGCCTGCGTTTGTGATGCAGAACATAATCTTATTGTTGACCTCGGCATAATTAAAGGAATTATCCCCCGTGAAGAAGGTGCAATCGGTATTCGTGAAGGTACGGTGCGTGATATTGCGGTAATTTCAAGAGTAAACCGCCCTGTATGTTTTATCATCACCGACTTTGCCGTTGATGAAAACGGAGAACGCTTTGCAGTTCTTTCAAGAGAAAAGGCACAACAACGCTGTATGAAAAATTACATTTCTCACCTTGTCTGCGGCGATATAATTGATGCTCGTATCACCCACCTCGAAAACTTCGGTGCATTTGCCGATATTGGGTGCGGAATTGTGGCTCTTATGCCGATCGATACAATTTCCGTATCACGAATAGAACATCCACGGGAAAGATTCACGGTCGGAATGGACATCAGAGCTGTAATAAAATCCATCGAAAACGGCAGAATAAGCCTAAGCCATAAGGAACTTCTCGGCACTTGGGAAGAAAACGCAAACAGCTTTTGTGCAGGCGAAACCGTTGCGGGAATTGTACGCAGTGTAGAAAACTACGGTGCGTTTGTAGAACTTGCCCCTAACCTTGCAGGACTTGCAGAAAGTAAGGACGGCGTAAAAGCAGGTCAGCAGGCAAGCGTTTACATAAAAAGCATCATTCCCGAAAAAATGAAAATTAAAATCATCATCATTGACACTTTTGATTACAAATACAATCCGCAAAAACCTAAGTATTACTGCAACGGCAATCATATCGACAGATTCTTATATTCCCCCGAGGGTTGCAGTAAACTTGTGGAAACGGTATTTAATTGAATTTATAACCATATCACAGCAGACTGTCAGTTTGGCAGTCTGTTTTTGCATAATTTATAAAACATTCGTTTGACTTTTTAGCCTTGAAATGCTAATATATTAGTATAAATTGAATAAGGAAGTGTAAAAATGCAAACGGCACTTGATATTATTATAATTGTTTTGCTTGTTATTGCAGTTGTTATGCTCGGCATCGTTATCCTTAATCAGCTAAAAAAAGCATCGGACAACAGCAACAGTGAAGAATTTAAAAGACTTGAGCAAACTATCCGTAACGAACAATCGGCATTGCGACAGGAGCTTTCTTCATCAACTCAAATGTCAGTAAAAAATCTCGGTGATATGATTGCCGCAAGTCAGAATGCATACGCAATCAGCCAGAGTAAGAGCCTTGCTCAACTTGAGGAAAGATTAAAAACATTTTCGCTGACCAACGAACAACAGCTTGATAATATAAGGCACTCTGTTGAAAACCGACTTAATTATATTCAAGAAGATAACAATAAAAAACTTGAAGAAATGCGAAAAACCGTTGATGAGCGTTTACAGCAATCCATAGAAGAAAAAATGAACCGCTCATTTTCACTTGTCAATGAGCGACTTGAGCAGGTTTATAAAGGTCTTGGAGAAATGCAAAGCCTTGCCGTCGGTGTGGGCGACCTCAAAAAAGTCCTTTCAAATGTGAAAACACGAGGTATTCTCGGAGAAATTCAATTATCCGCAATTTTAAGCGAAATTCTCTCGCCCGAGCAGTACGAAGAAAATGTCGCCACAAAAAAAGGTTCAAAAAATGTAGTTGAATTTGCAGTCAAACTTCCCTCCGACGATGATAAATTTATTTATCTGCCTATTGACTCTAAATTCCCGGGGGATACCTATGCGGCTTTGCGTGACGCCATTGACGAGGGCGACAAAATAAAAATTGACCTTGCCGCAAAAGCGCTTATCACAAGAATAAAAAGTGAAGCAAAGGATATTCACGATAAATACATAGATCCCCCCTACACCACCGAATTTGCAATTATGTTTTTGCCTTTCGAGGGATTGTACAGTGAAGCAGTAAACCGAGGTCTTGTTGAAATTTTACAGCGTGATTACAAGGTAAACATCGCAGGCCCGAGCACTATGGCGGCATTACTCAATTCATTGCAAATGGGCTTTAAAACTCTTGCCGTGCAAAAAAGAAGTGCCGAAGTATGGGAAATTTTAGGCGCAGTAAAACAGGAATTTGACAAATTCGGAGATGTGCTTGAGGCAACTCAACAAAGACTTGATCAAGCAAATAAGGAACTTGACAAACTCGTAGGTGTGCGTACAAGACAAATTCAGCGAAAGCTCAAAGATGTACAGACTCCTGCCAAAGAATTATCCGAAAAAATATTTGATGCCTAAAAATAAAGCGTACACCAAAACGGTGTACGCTTTTTCAGCATAAAATGACATTTTTACTTGAAAACAATTGCAAAGTATAGTAATATATAATTATCAGAATTGGAATGGTAATTGCAATGAATATTAATGAAGTTTATCTAAGAATAATTGAAACTGAAAATGACAGCGATGTTGTACAGCTTGCGAAAAAGGAAGTTATGGTAATTCCGATTTTAATAAATGCAATGCTTGACGAAAATAATTGTCGTGCGCAAAATATACTTATCGACCTTAGCGAACAAACACCTCTCTTGGTGTATCCGTATTTTCAATACATAATACAGGCGCTTGACAGATATGATAATTTTACAGCTTGGAACACATGGAGAATTATAGCTAATCTTTTAATTGTTGATTATCTTGAGATGTGGGAAGAAATTAAAGATAAATACTTTGCGGCCTTTAACAGCGAAAACATAGCAGAAATTCTTGTAGTTGTTTCAACCGCAAAATTCATTATAAAATACAAACCTAAGGATAAAGAAAAGATTACAATACTTGCAAGTGAATGTGTAAATAATGAATTTAAAATTTGCAACGAACCTGCCCCGCATTTAAATACAGTTGCAAAACAGGCAGTTGACGAATTTTTCAACAATTTGTAATAGCAATGTTAATAACTTGTCGGGAATTATAAAATAATAATTATGATTTAGCATACTTTCGCCTAAATAATTATAATTGCTTTGCGAAGTATTTTTGCTAAACTGTAATTTAAACATTATCCCAACATTTAACCAAAATCTAATAGAAACAAGAAAGCTGTACCTGAATACTCAAGTACAGCTTAATTTTATGCAAAATTTATTAAGTAAAATTACTTAATAAGGCTAACGCCGTCCATTTCTGCAGGCTGCTCTAAGCCCATAATCTGGAGCATAGTAGGAGCAATATCAGCAAGTCTGCCACCCTCACGAAGCTGGCAATCATAGCCTACTACACAGAAAGGAACAGGATTTGTTGTATGAGCTGTAAACGGTGAACCGTCAGCGTCTACCATCTTATCTGCATTACCGTGGTCGGCTGTGATAAGAGCAACACCGCCCATTTTCTTGATAGCCTCAACAACTCTGCCTACGCAAGTGTCAACAGCCTCAACAGCCTTTACAGCTGCCTCGAATACACCTGTATGACCAACCATATCACAGTTAGCGTAGTTTAAGATAATCATATCATACTTACCGCTCTCAATAGCAGGAACAAGCTTATCTGTAACTTCATAAGCGCTCATCTCCGGCTGTAAATCATATGTTGCAACAGCAGGTGACTTAACAAGGATTCTGTCCTCGCCCTCATACTGCTTTTCAACACCGCCGTTGAAGAAGAATGTTACATGAGCGTACTTCTCTGTTTCTGCAATTCTAAGCTGTGTCATACCCTTGTTTGAAACATACTCGCCAAGTGTATTCTTAAGTGTCTGCGGCTTAAATGCAACATCAACATTTGGCATTGTAGCGTCATACTGTGTCATACATACAAAGTTTACAGGGAAAAATCCGTTCTTTCTCTCAAATCCCTTAAATTCAGGATCAACAAAAGTTCTTGTAATCTCTCTTGCTCTGTCAGGACGGAAGTTAAAGAAGATAACGCTGTCGTTTGGCTTAACCTGTGCGCCGCCGTCAACTACAACAGGAACTACAAACTCGTCTGTAACGCCGTTTTCATATGACTTTTCAATAGCACAGCATGGGCAATCGGCTTTTTCACCTTCGCCGTAAACCATAGCGGCATATGTCTTTTCAACTCTGTCCCAGTTATTATCACGGTCCATAGCATAGTATCTGCCTGAAACAGTAGCTACCTTACCTACACCGATTTCTTTCATCTTGTCGAGGAGCTCGTTCATAAATTCAGCGGCACTTGATGGCGGAACATCTCTGCCGTCGAGGAATGCGTGAACATATACATTCTCAAGGCCTTTCTTCTTAGCAAGCTCAAGAATACCGTAAAGGTGTGTATTGTGGCTGTGAACGCCGCCGCTTGAAAGAAGACCCATAAGGTGAAGTGCTGTACCGTTCTCAATAGCCTTATCCATTGCATTTACAATAGCCTCGTTCTCTTTGAGCTTATCTTCATTAATAGTTTTTGTAATTCTTGTAAGCTCCTGATATACGATTCTGCCTGCGCCCATATTTGTATGGCCAACCTCTGAGTTACCCATCTGACCGTCAGGAAGACCTACATCCATACCCGACGCACCAATCTGTGTTACAGGGTTTTCTGCAAAAAGTTTATCAATATTTGGCTTATTTGCTGCTTTAATAGCATTACCTTTCTCCGGTGCAATACCAAAACCGTCGAGAATCATAAGAATTAATGGTTTTTTCATAACATAAATCCTTTCTAAACATTACGGACGACACAGGGAACACTGACTGCAAATTTATTACAGTTATTTCCTTTTGCCGTCCGTACCCCAAAATTTAATTACTTGCTTGCTGCCTTTACAATAGCTGCAAATTTCTCAGCAACGAGTGAAGCACCGCCGATAAGACCGCCGTCAACATTTGTCTTTGAGAGGAGTTCGTCAGCATTGCCGTCGTTCATTGAACCGCCGTACTGAATTGTAACAGCGTCAGCGTCAGCCTGTGTGTAAAGCTTAGCGATTGTAGCACGAATAAATGCGCAAACTTCTTCAGCCTGGTCAGCTGTAGCAGTCTTGCCTGTACCGATAGCCCATACAGGCTCGTAAGCGATAACGATGTTCTTAAGCTCGTCAGCTGTAACATTGAAGAGGTCAAGTTTAATCTGTCTTGCGATAACTTCCTCTGTAATGTCGCACTCACGCTCCCAAAGAAGTTCGCCGACACATACGATTGGCTTTAAGCCTGCAGCAAGAGCAGCCTTTGTTCTCTTGTTTACAGTTTCGTCTGTTTCGCCGAAATACTGTCTTCTCTCGCTGTGACCGAGAACTACATACTCAACGCCCATTTCCTTGAGCATAAGAGCAGAAATTTCGCCTGTGAAAGCACCGCTCTCTGCCCAGTGGCAGTTTTCGGCACCGATTTTTACATTTGAGCCCTTTGTTGTTTCAAGAGCTACGCTTAAATCTACGAAAGGAACGCAAGCGATTACTTCGCAGTCAGCATCCTTTACAGCAGGAACAACAGCCTCAAGAAGTGTCTTAGCCTCTGAAGGAGTCTTATTCATTTTCCAGTTACCGGCAATAATTGCCTTTCTCTTTGTCTTGTCCATTGTAATATTCCTTTCCGATAAATAATTTATAAGAAATTAAAAATTGTTGTCTGTTATTGTTGATAAATAACATTAGCCTGCATGGCCATAAGTGTTTTATCAACTCTCTCCTTAAGCAATTGTTTAGGAAGTGCCCCAACAAAGCCCTTTGTACCCATTTCGCCGACATATACACCCGGAAGAATGGCAAATTTTATCCAAGCCTCAAGCACATAGCTGCCATCGTTATTAACAGAAAGTTTTAAAAACTGCGGAGCGGTAAGAAGGCCTACACCTTTTTTCCAATACTGTTCCCCGTTTTTCTGAACAAACTCAAAATTCTCTCTGTACATAAACTTGCCAAATGCGTCAAAAACCGCATTAGAGTTAAAAGGAGAAGTAAATTTAATTATTGTTCTCGACATATTTATTATATCCTAAATATTGTGTAAACCATTAAGGGCGGAAAAACTCCGCCCCTATTGATTTTATAGATTAATTTTTGTCAGCGATAACTGCGATACCTGGGAGAACCTTGCCCTCGAGGTACTCAAGAGATGCACCGCCGCCTGTTGAGATGTGGCTCATCTTGTCAGCAAAACCAAGCTGAATAACAGCAGCTGCTGAGTCACCGCCACCGATGATTGTTGTAGCGTCTGTTTCTGCAAGAGCCTTAGCAACAGCAATTGTGCCCTTTGCAAGTGTTGGGTTCTCAAATACGCCCATAGGTCCGTTCCAAACAACTGTCTTAGCTGTCTTAACTGCATCTGCAAAGAGAGCCTGTGTCTTTGTACCGATATCAAGACCTTCCATATCAGCAGGGATAGCAGAAGAATCTACAACCTCAACCTCGATTGGAGCATCGATTGGATCAGGGAATGTCTTAGAAACTGTTGTATCTACAGGGAGAAGGAGCTTTTTGCCGAGCTTTTCAGCCTTAGCCATCATTTCCTTACAGTAGTCAATCTTTGTATCGTCAACGAGTGAAAGACCAACTTCCTTACCCTGAGCCTTTAAGAATGTGTAAGCCATACCGCCGCCGATGATAAGTGTATCGCACTTATCAAGGAGATTAGAAATAACATTAAGCTTGTCAGCAACCTTTGCGCCGCCGAGAATAGCAACGAAAGGACGAACAGGAGTTTCAACTGCATTACCGAGGTAGTTGATTTCCTTCTGCATGAGGTAACCTACAGCTGTATCCTTGATGTGGTCTGTAACACCTACTGTTGAGCAGTGTGCACGGTGAGCTGAACCGAAAGCGTCCATTACAAATACATCTGCAAGAGATGCAAGCTCTGATGAGAATGGCTCAAGGTTCTTGGTTTCTTCTTTTCTGAATCTTGTATTCTGAAGAAGAACAACATCGCCGTCCTTCATTTCTGCAACTGCCTTTTTAGCGTTCTCGCCTACAACCTCATCGTCGTCAGCAAAGATAACTTCCTTGCCGAGGAGCTCGGAAAGTCTTACTGCAACAGGAGCAAGTGAGAATTTAGCCTCTGGGCCGTTCTTCGGCTTGCCGAGGTGTGAGCAAAGAATAACCTTACCGCCGTCTGCGATAAGCTTTTTAATTGTAGGAAGAGCTGCTGTAATTCTGTTATCATTTGTAATAACGCCGTCTTTGAGCGGAACATTAAAGTCAACTCGAACGAGAACTCTTTTACCTTTTACATTGATGTCATCAACTGTAACCTTATTAAGATTCATTATTGAACAATCCTTTCTAATAGAAGAATAATGTAAAAATATAGCATTTTTACAGTCAATTATATTATATATCAAAACATTGGTTTTATCAATATAAATCTAAAAAATTTCGAGCAATTCCCAAAAAATTTTCGTATAATAATTGAATTTACGGATTTTTTATGCACAAAATATTTATGAGATTTACTTTAAAACATCGCTCCATTTGTGGTTATGCAGTTCGCCAATACTCTGCAGCTGCGGATAATTCCACTGTCTTAGCACTTCATATGTTGCAATGGCAACGGAATTTGAAAGATTAAGACTTCTTGCCTCGTCAATCATAGGTATTCTGACCGTGCTTTCGGGATACTGCATCAAAAGTTCTTCGGGCAGTCCCTTGGTTTCCTTTCCGAAAATAATATAGCAGTTATCGGGATACTCGGCATCTGAATGAATATGAGTACCCTTTGTTGAAAAGAGAAAATACCTGCCTCCCTTTGTTTTTTCGAGAAAATCGTTTAAATCATCGTAATATGTAATATCAAGCAAGTGCCAATAATCAAGACCCGCTCTCTTTAGCTTTTTGTCATCAATATAAAAACCGAGAGGACGGACAAGGTGCAGACTTGCTCCCGTTGCGGCGCAGGTTCTTGCAATATTGCCTGTATTCTGCGGAATTTCAGGCTCTACCAGCACAATATTAAGCTTTGCCAAATCTTATCACTCCAAAAATTCAAAATTCTGTTTTATTCTATTTTAAATCGTAAACAATAATAATGCAAGAACAATCTTGCTCAAATAATAAATACAATTTTTACAGGAGGAAAGACTTATGTACCATTCACCGATAACAGACATTATGAAAGGTGTTGCCTTAGGTATGATGGCAGGCATAGCTGTTGGCTGCTGCGGAAGAAAAATGTATGACGAAAATCCAAAGCTTAAAAGAAAAGCCAGCAAAGCAATCCACACAATGGAATCCATGCTCGACACCGCACACTATATGTTCAGATAAAAAATCGGCAGTATCATTTTTAAGTGATGCTGCCGATTTTCAGTGTTGAATAAATTATGGTTCAGTAAACTTTCTTTATTTTTTGGCGGATAATTTAGCGTTAGCTAAAATTTCAATGTCCGTTCAAAACCTAAACTAAATCATAATTTAGTACCGCATAACAAGCATAAAACCGCTTATTATGCGGTGCTTTTTATAAGTATTTTAAAATCACATTCCATTCCCGTAAAAGTTTGTCGAGTGTAAATGCCGCATTTGCAGGACTTGTTGACGGAAGTTTTATTGCCTCAATTTGTGTAAACGGATAAATATGCTTTTTATACAGTTTATCGGCGGTCGAACCGTTTGTAAAAATTTGCGATATATTTGCCGTCTGTAAAATCGGCTCAATATCATTCGGCACAACATTCTTTATTGAGCTGTCGCTTGAACCTGTAATTGTGCAGGACTTTATAACATCCCACAAAGCTATGCCGTTACTTAGCAACAGTTGTTTTTTCTCTTCTGCGTTTTCAGGAACGCTTTCATTTAAAAGATTGGCAAGAACTTTCCAAAAGCGGTTTTGCTTATGCCCGTAGAAAAACTCCGCCTCCCGTGATTTTACGGACGGAAAACTACCGAGAATTAATATTTTTGAATTTCGGTTAAACACAGGCGGTATGGTGTGCAGCAGCCGTAATTCTTCTTGTATGTTTGTTTTTGCCATAGCTGTTTTAATCTCCGATTAAATATTTTTTACTTGTGATTTATTCATTTTTACAATTATTACGGCTATTGCAAATACAATAAATTCAGTCAGAGGAAAAGACCACCAAATTCCCATAATATTAAAGTTATTGTTCAACAGCCACATAAGAGGAAACAATAAAACTCCTTGACGAAGTACCTGAATAACCATACTCGGTACAATTTTACCCATTGCCTGAACATAAGTGGCAATCATGGTAGATACTCCGCCAAAGCAATAGCTAAGCGCCATTATTCTTATTGCAGGTATTCCGACAGAACACATTTTTTCCGATGCGGAAAACAACAAAAGTATTTGTCGCGGAAACAATACCAGTAAAAGCGTACCTACAGCCATTATAATCACCGCTATCGCAGTTCCGCTGTGATATGTCCGATTAACCCGTTCGTATTTTTTTGCGCCGTAATTATAACGCATAATCGGCAAACAACCTTGAATTAAACCGTTTACCGACATAAATATTAACTGCTGTACCTTAAAATACGCTCCGAAAAAAGCCACTGCCGTATCAGAATATGTGACTAAAAACAGATTGACAAAAGTTATCATTAATGAACTTAAAACATTCATTGCAAACGAAGGCAATCCATATCCAAATATATTTTTCAACATATGAAAATCAAAAACAAAACTCTTGATTTTCAGTTTTACCTTTTGCTTAGTAAATATAAGTACATATAATGAAATTAACATTGACAAAACATAGCCTAAAACGGTTGCCAAAGCAGCTCCTTTTATTCCCATTTCTGGAAAAGGGCCTATTCCGAAAATAAGCAATGGGTCAAACACAAGATTAAAAACCACTCCTGCAATCTGAAACCACATAGGAGAAATCATATTGCCTGTAGCCTGCAGCATTTTTTGAATTGCAATATGTACCATATTCGGCACTTGCATAAATGCACAAATCTGCATATATATACAGCCGTATTCAAAAATTCGGCTGTCCTCCGTAAAGGCAGAATAGTACGGTGTCATAGCCAAAAGTACAATTATATTAACAATTATACCAACCGATAACGACAAAATCAATCCCATTGTAACAACAGAATTTGCCTTATCCGGCCTTTTTTGCCCCAAATAACCGGCAATCAAAACATTTATTCCTACTCCAATCCACACTGAAAGTGAATTCATTAAATTTGTAATCGGAAAAGACAAAGATACTGCCGCAAGAGCTTGCTCATTAATGCAGGCAACAAACATACTGTCTATCATATTATATGAATATTGCAAAAACATAGAAATCATAGGCGGCAAGCACATTTTAATTATTAATCTGTTTATAGGTTGATATTCCATTTTGTTACAGGTTTCCATAAAAACTCCTCCAAAACAAAAAAGTCACACCCTGCAAAGGGTGTGACGAAAAAACTTTGTTGAAAAATTCACACAAATTTTCTACCTACATTATAGCACAGCACAAGTATTTGTCAAATAAAAGTTATACAGAGAACCATTAAAATATTCTCTTTTGACTTTACTGATTGAGAATTTCTCTTGCAACAAACACACCGCTTGCGCTTGCGTGTGACAAGGAATGAGTTACACCACTGCCGTCGCCGATAATATAAAGTCCTTTATGAAGCGACTCAAGGTGTTCGTCAACTTCAACTTCCATATTGTAGAATTTAACCTCAACGCCATAGAGCAATGTATCATCATTCGCTGTACCCGGCGCAATATTATCAAGGGCATAAATCATTTCAATAATGCCGTCAAGGATTCTCTTAGGCAATACAAGACTAAGGTCACCCGGTGTAGCCGACAGTGTAGGAACAACCAAACCTTCCTCAATTCTTTTCGGGTTACTTCTGCGGCCACGGATTAAATCGCCAAAACGCTGAACAATTACTCCTCCGCCTAGCATATTACTAAGTCTTGCAATGCTTTCGCCGTAACCGTTACTGTCTTTAAATGGTTCTGAAAAATGTTTGCTTACGAGTAGCGCAAAGTTTGTATTCTCCGTTTGTTTTTCCTTGTCCTCATAACTGTGACCGTTTACTGTAATAATGCCGTTTGTGTTTTCTGTAACTACACTACCCTTAGGATTCATACAGAATGTACGCACATTATCCTCGAACTGCTCTGTACGATATACGATTTTACTTTCATAAAGTTCGTCTGTAAGATTTGCAAAAATTACAGCAGGCAGCTCAACACGAACACCAATGTCAACTCGGTTAGATTTTGTCGGAATTTTAAGGTCATTGCAAACTTTTTCCATCCATTTACTTCCACTTCGACCAACTGAAACAATACATTTTTCACACTCGTAACTTTCTTTTTCGGTGTTAATGATATATCCTTTATCATCACCAAAAATTTCAATATTGCTGACAGGAGTGTCAAAGTAAAAATCGACCTTATCCTTAAGAAAATTATATATGTTATTCAACACAATGTAGTTTTTATCAGTACCGAGATGACGAACAGATGCGTCCAATAAATTAAGTTTGTTCTGCAAACAAAGTTTTTTAAAGCCTGAACCTGCTGTTGAATACAATTTAGTACCGCTGCCGCCGTACTGCATATTTATATCGTCAACATAGTGCATTAATTCAATAGCCTTTTTCTTGCCGATATATTCATATAAAGTACCGCCGAAATCATTGGTAATGTTATATTTACCGTCAGAAAAAGCACCTGCGCCGCCAAATCCGCTCATTATTGAACAAGTTTTGCAAGAAATACATTTTTTTACTTTGTCGCCGTCAATAGGGCATTTTCTTTTTTCAAGCAAATGACCCTCTTCAAAAACAGCAACCTTGAGGTCCGAATTGTTAGTAATTAATTCATAGGCAGAAAAAATACCGCCCGGGCCTGCACCGACAATAATTACATCATATTTTTTCATAATTTTTCTCCTTTATGTTAAAAAGTAAAGCGTAAAGGCAAATAAAAAAACCACCAAAAACAACTATAATATGCCCCTACTCGGGGATTATAGTTAAACAGTTTAAGGCAGTTTGTAGATACACCCGTCCGTATTACGAGTTTATATAATCTTTGAACCTGCAATATTATAGCAAATTATATTACAACCGTCAATAGCTATTTTTATTTTTATGTAAATTAGAGGGATATTCATTATCTGTTTGGCATTTAAATTTAACTAACGCTAAATTATCCGCAAAAAAATAAAAAAGTTTACTCAATTTTTCAAAAATTGCGGGTTTGGCAGAGCCCATAAATACTTTCCGTTTACGCAATCTGACGATAGCCAAACAGCTTGCTGTCTGGCGGCTTGAACAAATAGGCGAAAGCCTTTGCGAGAGCAATAAGAAAAGAAATTCGTTATTTCATTAACAAAATATAGGTCTTTTCTTAACGGCTGTCGCCCGTTTTAACAAACTTAGTCTTAACACGCAAACAGCGTGGCTGTTTGCGCCCGATAAATTGTTATATTGGAAGATATTATGGGCGCTGCCCAAACCAGCAAGCCTTTAAAAAGGCTTGACCTAAATTTTTAAATTATTTCGCTTAAATTGGTGCATTAAACCCCAAATTTACAATCTCAACTAACCAAAAAGGGACAGTCATCAGACTGTCCCAAAAATATTAGGTTATTATTCGCAACCGAGAATTTTCTTTGCGTTAAGAACTCTCTCTGGTGTTGGCGGATCAATGCCCTCAAGTTTATAGTCGATGCCAAGTTCTTTCCACTTATACACTCCAAGTGTGTGGTACGGCAACACTTCAACTCTCTTGACATTTTTAAGAGTTTTTATAAAATCGGCAAGACGATACAGATACTCGTCATAGTCGCTCCTCTGCGGAACAAGTACATGGCGAATCCATACGGGTTTACCCATATCCGAAAGCTCTCTTGCCATTTGCAGAATATTAACATTAGTATGCCCGGTAAGAATTTTGTGCTGTTCATCATCAATATGCTTAATATCGAGTAACAACAAATCCGTATATTGCATAAGCTCTTTCCACTTTGAGTAGTAAGGTTCTTCTGTAGTAAACGGGTTTCCGCTTGTATCAAGCGTTGTATTTATACCGAGCTTTTTTGCCTTTTTAAAAAAGTCAATAAGAAAATCAATCTGTAAAAGCGGCTCTCCTCCACTAACTGTAATACCGCCCTCACTTTTCCAGTAAGGGCGATATGCGATAGCTTTTTTAAGCAATTCTTCTGCTGAGTAAGGTGTACCCTTACTCATTTGCCAGGTGTCGGGATTGTGGCAGAATTGACAGCGCATTGCGCAACCGCTCAAAAATACTACATATCTTACACCCGGTCCGTCAACAGAACCAAAGCTCTCGAGTGAGTGGACATAGCCGACTAACTCTTTATTTTCCATTATTAAATTACATTGACTTGTGGCAAGTTCTTGCGATTACATCGAGCTGCTGCTCTCTTGTAAGGTCAATGAACTTAACAGCGTAACCTGATACACGGATTGTGAAGTTAGCGTACTCTTCCTTCTCAGGATGCTCCATAGCATCGATGAGCTTTTCTGTACCGAATACGTTTACATTGAGGTGGTGTGCACCCTGATCGAAGTAACCGTCAAGTACATTTACAAGGTTGTTTACACGCTCGTCATCATTGTGACCGAGTGCATCCGGGCTGATTGTCTGTGTATTTGAAATACCATCGAGTGCATACTCGTATGGAAGTTTAGCAACAGAGTTAAGTGAAGCAAGAAGACCGCTCTGCTCTGCACCGTAAGCTGGGTTAGCACCAGGTGAAAGTGGCTCGCCTGCTTTTCTGCCGTCAGGAAGTGAACCTGTAGCCTTACCGTATACAACATTTGATGTAATTGTAAGGATAGATGTTGTAGGCTCTGAATCTCTGTATGTGTGGCAGTATCTGATCTTGCTCATAAACTTACGGAGAAGGTTTACAGCGATTTCGTCTGCTCTATCATCGTTGTTGCCGTATCTTGGGAACTCACCGTCGATCTCGAAGTCAGTAGCAATACCGTCTTCATCACGGATAACCTTAACCTTAGCATACTTAATAGCGCTGAGTGAGTCAACTACATGTGAGAAACCTGCGATACCTGTAGCAAATGTACGACGGCAGTTAGTATCAATAAGAGCCATCTCGGCAGCTTCATAGTAATACTTGTCGTGCATATAGTGAATCATATTAAGTGTACCTACATAGAGGTGAGCAAGCCAATCCATCATAGCGTCATACTTCTTGATAACCTCATCATAGTCAAGGTATTCAGAAGTAATCGGTCTGTATTCAGGACCTACCTGTACCTTTGTCTTCTCATCAACACCGCCGTTGATAGCGTAAAGAAGACACTTAGCAAGGTTAGCACGAGCGCCGAAGAACTGGATTTCCTTACCAGTTTCTGTTGCAGATACGCAGCAGCAGATTGAGTAATCATCGCCCCATACCGGACGCATAACATCATCGTTCTCATACTGAATTGAGCTTGTCTGAACAGAGATCTTAGAAGCGTACTTCTTAAAGCCCTCAGGAAGTCTTGAAGAATAAAGAACTGTGAGGTTTGGCTCAGGTGAAGGGCCCATATTCTCAAGTGTGTGGAGGAAACGGAAGTCGTTCTTTGTAACCTGTGAACGGCCGTCCATACCGATACCTGCAACTTCAAGAGTAGCCCATACAGGGTCACCTGAGAAGAGCTGGTTGTAGCTTTCGATTCTTGCGAACTTAACCATACGGCACTTCATAACAAAGTGGTCAACAAGCTCCTGTGCCTGTGCCTCTGTAAGTGTACCGTTCTCAAGGTCACGCTCAATATAAATGTCGAGGAATGTAGAAACTCTGCCTACGCTCATTGCAGCTCCGTTCTGAGTCTTGATAGCTGCGAGGTAACCAAAGTAGAGCCACTGAACAGCTTCTTTAGCGTTCTTAGCAGGCTGTGAAATATCAAAGCCGTAGATTGCAGCCATTTCTTTCATGCCGTTAAGAGCCTTGATCTGATCTGCGATTTCCTCTCTGAGCTGGAAGTCGCCTCTTCTCATACCCTGACGGTTTGTTTCGGCGAAATCTTCCTTCTTGCACTCGATAAGGTAATCAATACCGTAAAGAGCGATTCTTCTGTAGTCGCCTACGATTCTGCCTCTGCCGTATGTATCCGGAAGACCTGTAAGAATCTTGTTGTGACGAGCTACCTTCATTTCAGGTGTGTAGATATCGAATACACCCTGGTTATGTGTCTTGTGATATTTTGTAAAGATTTCGTGAAGCTTAGGGCTTGGCTCATAACCGTACATCTGGCATGACTGTTCAGCCATCTTAATGCCGCCGTAAGGCATAAATGCACGCTTTAAAGGCTTGTCAGTCTGAAGACCGACTACCTGCTCAAGATCCTTAAGATCTTCGTCGATGTATGCTGCGCCGTAAGCTGTGAGTGAGGTAACAACCTCAGTCTCCATATCAAGTACGCCGCCCTTGCTTCTTTCTTCTTTCTGAAGTTCTTTAAGTTTGCCCCAAAGCTTTTCTGTAGCCTCAGTAGGACCTACGAGGAAAGACTCATCGCCGTCATATGGCTTGTAGTTTTTCTGGATAAAGTCTCTGACATTGATTTCAGATTCCCAAAGTCCGCCAACAAAATTACTCCATTCGGAACGCATAGAATAACCCCCTGTATTTCAAAAATAAAACCGACAAGGCTCAAACCGTGATTGATTTGAACCGTCGGCATTTCAAGCATTTTCAATAGACGAGATTAACTCTCATTGAATTGATTTTATTGCTTTTTGCCGAAACGGCAATGTAAGCCTTGCGTTGCTGATTTATTGTTTCCGTCACAAAATCAGCATATATAAAATACCACATTTTTTTGCTAAAGTCAAGGATTTTCAAAAAATACTAATGCTTTTTATTTTTGCCTAAAAAAGCCGAATTTTCCCTATATTTTTTGCCTATAGCGCCGCCGATTTTCGGTATATTTTTTAATATGTGAAAAATTTAACAATTACTTGTTTTTTATTATTTGTTTTTACATAAATTTTGTTGATTTTTGTTCTGCTCTTTACAAGCGGAAAAAGCATTTCAGTACTTTAAAACGCAAAATCGGTAAAATAAATTCATTAAAATCACAAAGAAATTATTTTTTGATTTTTCTTAATTTTCTTATATAAGCAAAAGTTTCTTCTTCTCCCTTTTCACTCAGCATTGTAAGTAATTCTTCAAGCAGTTTCTCTGTGTTTTCGTGCATACGGTGTTTGCCCTTTACCCTGCCGAAGTAATCCAAAGAATCTCTGTCTTTGTAATTTGAACCGTTATATATTTTACTTGCGGCGACCCTGTCACAAAACATTTCGATTACATAATTAATCGGCATTTCCACATTTTCTATCTGCTTTGTCTTAGGATTGTAGTCATTCCAATACTCGTAGTGATGACGGTTTCTGCCCTTATGATGCATCCATGCCTTTGAGTAGCCGTAAAGCTCCCTTTCTTTTTCGTTAGGACTTCTGTTACCCTGGTAATACTTTGCACCCGGAATAAACTCCGTCGGTGAATATTTTGAAAGGTCGTGCCTTAACCCCTGCCAAAGTATTCCTGCCTTTGCGCAGTGAGCAATAACCTTATGCCTGTGTCTTGTAATCGTTCTGAAGTGTTTTATAAAATGTAACATATCCAATCACCAAACATATTCTAACATATTTCACGGGGATTTTGTTGAATATTTAAATATTTCTTGAACTTTTAAAAAAAAACATATATAATAATGTAATAAAATAAACTAAAAGACACAAACGAAAGGAATAATTTGATGAATTTTAAATCCATTAATCGTAAATCCTTTATTCTTACGCTTGCGGCAGTGCTTGGCGTATCGGTAATAGTAACCGCTGTGGCAGGTAGAACTTCCGATAATTCAGTACCTGCCGACAATAAAAACATTAATACAACTCAACCTTCGTCGGCAAACAGCAAACAGCCGACCGTTATTGTAACGGGTGAAACCGCCGATATAAGCATTGAATGTAATGAAATAAAAATTATCACTCCATCTGAGGCAACCGCCGAAGAACTTGTAAAATCAAAGTGGTCAAGCAGTGACAACAATATCGTTACCGTTGATGACGGTGGAAGAATTGACGGCTTAAGCGAGGGTACGGCTACAATTACCGCACAGATAGGCAACACCCGCCATACCTACAATATTACGGTTGCTGCTCAGTCGCAGAGCATTTATGACGGATATTCAACCTGCTATCTTGCAAACACTGATGTTCTCAATGAAAATCTTAATAATATTTACGAGAAAAATCCTTATTTTATTAAAGTCAATCGCTCGCAAAACTGCGTTACGGTTTACACTTATGACAAAAACGGCGAATATACTGTTCCTGTCCGTGCAATGATTTGTTCAACCGGTGTTAACAAAGCTACCGTTCTCGGCGACGATTTCTACATTTACTACAAGCAGGAATGGAATCCGCTTTTCAATGATGTTTACGGTCATTATGTATCGGGATTTTACGGCGATTATCTTTTTCATTCCGTTCCGTATGAAGACGCAAGCGCCGACACACTCGAAACCGAGGAGTTCAACAAACTCGGAGATGAGGGTTCACTCGGCTGTGTAAGAATGGAAACCGCAGATGTAAAGTGGATATATGATAATTGTCCCGAAAACACACCCGTAACCGTTTACGATGACGACAATCCGGGCCCGCTCGGCAAACCGGAGGCAATTAAAATTACCGACCATACCTGTGGCTGGGACCCTACCGACGATGATCCGCAGAACCCGTATGCAACAAAGACACCTGAAATTCACGGCGCAAGCGATTTGACTATAACCAAAGGCGAAACCGCCGACCTGCTTGAGGGTGTAACCGCTGTTGACACCTGTTCAAACGATATTACAGATGAAATATCCGTAACAGGCAATGTTCTTACCGATAAAGTCGGTACATATAAGCTGACTTACAGCGTTGAAGACACAATGCACCGCACAAAAAGAATTGATGTTACCGTCAAGGTAGTTTAAAATTATGGTTTAACAGAGTGTTTTGACAAGTAATTATAAAAGTTTGGTCAACCTTTATAATTGATTGGCAAATCAGTTTGCTAAACCATAATTCATCCCAACTTTTAATAAAAAATCTGATAACAAGATAAAAATTACGGCTGTTGCTTAAATCGCAACAGCCGTTGATTTTATTATAGTTTTTAAATTAAGCAACACTTGGCTTGTAATTAACTATAGCAACTTCTGTAAGTGAATTTTTTAACTGATCAACTATTTTTTCAAGCTGTTTCAGCACTGTGCCGTTATATGAAACCTCACCGCATTGACTGCATTTTGAACAAGGTACATTACGAATAATAATAATACAATTACCTAAATCTTCAACATAAGTTGTTGTGCTGTCTAACATATCGCCCTTGCAATAAAAACAAGTCATAGTTTATGCTCCTTTCGAGTTTTATAGTCATTTTCCCACTTTTCTTCATCGGGAAAATAAGCTGTTATTATCCATAACAAACCATCTCCGACACCTGCAACTACATGAATGGGTTTTCCAACACTACACTCAAGAATAAGAGCTGACGGAAACGGAAAATCATTGGGATAATCTTCTATTATTTGACCATACATAATACAACGCTTTATATCATCAAATTTGATATTGCGTTGTCTGCTCTTTTTATAAACATGATCCGTCATTTGAATTGTTTCATCTTTACAAAGAAATCTAAGCTGTTCTATTTCCAATACTATTATACCTCATATCTATTGTAAATCACATACTGTTATCCAAAAACTTTTAAAATCTCGTCCTTATGAGCCATAATTGCATCATACCCCTCTTGAATAGTATCGTCAACACTGTCGATAGAAAAAAGGGCGGTATTTTCATTCTTTATCTGCACGGCGAGGTCGGCAAGCTTCATTGATTCTCTGGTACTGTCAATTGAATACACATCGAGAGCACGCCATATAACCTTGATAAGTCCATCAAGGCCTGCGTCCGGTTTATACTGCAAAATATCAAATCCGATTGCAAGCACCTTGCCTACGCCCATATCCTTTAACACTCTTACAGGCAGGTTGTCCTTTGAACCGCCGTCAACAAAGTCATATTCTTTATACGGGCAGGTTGTGTAAATTGCAGGAAACGACATACTCGCTCTTACCGCAACATCGAGCGGAACATCTGTAAGATAGTGTATATGCTCTCTTTCAAGGTGTTCGTCATAGGTTGTAAAAATACATTCGTCTGTTGTCATTGTGTCAACGGTACAGACAGAAAGATTAATCGGCAAAGACTTAAAATCATTTTCAAGTCCCTTTAAGGCAAGCACTTCTTTTACAACATCAGAAATTATTTCGCCGTTTTTTATGCCGTTTTTCTGAATTTTTTTATAAACGATAAACTGCGCAAGTGCCTTGAATATAAGTCCGTTGTCAATTTCGGCAAGAATTTTCCAATATTTTTTTGCTATCTCGTGCATTTCTTTCGGTTCAAGCCCCATAGCAACCAACATTGCCATAATAGAGCCTGAGCTTGTTCCCGAAACATATTCGGGTCTTATACCAAGTTCATATAAAGCGGTTACCGCACCAATGTGCGCAATACCCTGCAATCCGCCGCCTGAAAAAACAAATCCAATCGCATCTTTTCTGTCTTTCATAATTTTTCGCAATCCTTATCTTTATTAATAAAATTTGTACACATTACAATAAGATTCGGTTTCCACAAAGTAATCGTACCAATTGTAAAACTCGTCAAAGCTGTAATCCTTTGAAATCAAGTCATAATTCTTGAATTTTGTATTCTCTGTAATATACTTAATTACCTTGTCTTTGTCGGCAAGTCTTGAAATGTAAACGGTAATTTCCTTCTCATTCGCAAGTTTTAAGTCCGTTTTGATAGCCTGCATACTGTCGGTCTTTTTCTTTTCACTGCCGTTATTCATATAACCGTCCATAAACTCGGTAATCTTTCCGTTGGTAATTACTCCCCTCTTCTCTGCAAAGTCCTCAAGCTCATTTGCAAGGGTAGGCGAAAAGTCGGGTGTTTGAACAATCATAGTTTCGTCATAATTTGCAAGCTTGTCAATGCTCTTGTTCCACTCAAGCATAGCAGTGCCGACAAATACGCATTTATCGGTTTGCGGAGTGTAAAGCTCCGTCTTTACACCGTACATATAGTACGGCTTTACAGTGATATATCCGATTGCACAGGTAACCGCAAGGCAAATCGGTACGGCTGTTGTGAGCCATTTCTTGCCCGTAACTCTTGTAAATTTAATAAGTGCAAGCACAAATATAGTTACAAGCATCGGCAAAGACGCCATAATGTAGCGGTCGCTGTTAAACGGAGAAACAAGCGAAATTGCAACAAAATAAACAAGTGACGGAACAAAAGCCATAAATGCGGTACGAGAAAGTTTTTCCTTTCTGACAAAGCGCAGGTAAATCCAAAAACCGATAAGAGCAGCACTGCAGAGAGCAAGCAGCCATATTTGATTTAAGAACACATCTTTGGCAAGCACCTGAATGTATGTGCCGATTTTATACGCAAAATAAGTAACAACGGTAATCGGGTCAATTGAAATGCTAAGCGAACCGAAACCACGGTTGCCGCCGAGCACATTCGTAATGATGTACGGATAAATACAAAGTGCCGCCGCACTGCCGAGAACAGCAGTAATTATGTACTTTATTAAATCCTTTATGTTTCTTTCCTTAATTTGGAACACAAGCATAATAAGACCTGTAAGTCCCTCAAAGAGAATAAAGTAGTACTGAGTGAGCGTGCCAAGCAATGTTATAAGCCCTAAAATCAAGAAATCGGTAAATTTTGCGGTATTCTTTCTCTCAAAGATTTTCAGGTTCATATAAATCATTGAAAGCACAAAAAATGTAAGCGTTGCGTACATTCTCAAATAAATAGTCATTGTAGTACAGGCAATACTGAACGCAAAAGCGCCTGTCGCTATGAGAGCATAGAGATTATTTTTTGTAATTCTCTTTACGATTTTAAACAGCATAATCAAAATGCCTGCCATTGCAAGAACATTTATCGAAAACGCAAAATATCTTGAGAATTGATTTGGAAACAGCGAGCATACAGTATGCACAAGTCCGTAGTAAAAAGGCGGATGAGAAGCGTCAATTATTTGATTTTCATAAACCTGTTCATAATTAAAGCGGTCACCGTCCGATACGGAAAGATAGTCGATAAAATCGGCACCGCTGTTCCATTCACCGTCAGTTTTGAGTGTATTAGCCGAATTTGCGAGATTATATGTCAAAAGCTCGTCCTCGTGATAGCCCTGTTTGTTCATCATAAAAACAGTGCTTAGCGCAAGGCTTAAAACTATGACAACAGCAAGAAAAATTCTTGATTTTTTGTCTGAAATATTCATATATTACCTCATATTTTTATCCGTTCTGAATTTTAAAAAATATTATACCAAAATTTTACCATATAGTAAACATACAAAACATTGGTTTTTATATGTAATTTTTCAAATATTTACTGTGCTTTAGCTAAACAAGAGCAAAAACAATGTACCATTATTTATTTTAACGAACGAATGTGACTTTTGTGTTACAAAGAAAAAATTATTTTGTATAAAAATCAAGCCGACACAGATGTTTTTATTTTATAGGTTAAATCCCGTTTTTCAAAAAATACTTAATAAATTCTCTTATATACCTTTCCTGCGGAGTAATAATTTCAATGTCAACATCAGGATATTGTTCGGCATATGCATTAAGCGCTTCTTTTAAATTTGATTTAGACTGCATATAATCATTCGCTATATAATCTAAATCCATTTTAAATTTTAAAAGCAAAATTGCCGATACAACACCTGTCCTGTCTTTTCCGGCATTACAAAAATACAGTACATTGGACTTTGCGTTGCAAATCAAATCAATTATTCTGTACATTTGACTGTCAAGCATATTAATATAAGATTTCGATACATCATCAACGCTTTTCGGAACAATATCTCCGCCCGTAACAGGCATAGAATAATATTTAAATAAATTATCGGTTTCTAACTTGCAGGGCTTTTTGGCTCTTTCTTCAACCGTTCTTAAATCAACAACAGTTGTAATATTATTCTTAATAAGCCATTCCGTTTCTTTTTCAGAAATTTTCGCAGGCACATCGCTCCTGATAAATCTTAAACTGTCAGGCAAAATCGCACGGGTATTTAAAGTTGATTCTAAAATACTTTTCATAATTATTTCTTAGCAAATAAAGTTACAAAACTTAAAAATATTTACTTTGATTAACAATAAAGACTTTTTATTTGTTAAAAAACTCTTTCATTGCCGCAATCATCTTATCCATTTCTTCATCTCTACCTATAGAAATTCTTAAGTAGTTATCAATTCTCGGAACATTAAAATATCTGATAAAGATTTTCTTTGTCTTTAAATATTCAAATATTTCTTTTGCAGAATATTTATTATGAGTGGCAAAAAGGAAGTTTGTCGCACTCTTTTTCACATCAAAGCCAAGTGCGATAAGTTCTTCCCTTACCCTCTCTCTTGTAGCGATAACCTTATTAACACATTTCTTAAAGTATTCCTCGTCATTCACAGACGCAGTACCGACCTCAAGTGCAATGCTGTCCATAACATATGAATTGTATGAATTTTTAACGGTTTCAAGCGTAGCAATCAACTCTTCACTGCCGATTGCAAAGCCGATACGCATACCTGCGAGTGAGCGTGATTTTGAAAAAGTTTGGGTAACAAGGAGATTTTCGTACTTCTTTGTAAGCTCAACGGCAGACTCTCCGCCAAAGTCAACATAAGCCTCGTCAATAATAACAACGCTGTCGGGATTATGCTCAACAATGTCGATTACAAAGTCAAGCGGTTTGCAAATGCTCGTCGGCGCATTCGGGTTAGGAATAATAATACCGCCGTTCTCCGTATAGTAATCTTCGGCGTGAATTTCAAAATTTTCGTCAACAGGGATTGTCTTGTACGGAATTTTTATAAGCGAACACCATACAGGATAAAAAGAATAGGTAATATCAGGATATAAAATCGGCTTATCAGAATTAAAGAAAGCCATAAAAGACAATGCTATTACATCATCCGAGCCGTTGCCGACAAATACATTATTTCTGTTTACATTATATCTTTGAGCAATGGCATCTTTTAAAATTATCGAATCCGAATTAGGATATTTTTTTAGCCCATCACTGTTCTGTGCGTATTTTTCAAAAACTTTTTTAACCTGCGGTGACGGCGGATAGGGATTTTCGTTTGCGTTAAGTTTAATCATATCCTTATCGTTTGACTGTTCACCTGCTACATACGGTTTTATTTTTATAAGATTTTCTCTCCATTTTCCCTGCATTTTGATTTCTCCTTTTGTAAATATTTTTTAACAATCGGGCAATAGCCTTTGAAATTAACGGATTATCCGCCCCGCAAAAAAGTTTGTCAGCCTAAAAAGGCTTGACCTGAATTTTTTAATTATTTTGCTTAACCCGTGCGCTAAGCTATAATTTATCCCAACTTTTGATAAATAACCACAAAATTTTTCTTAAATTCCAAAACAGGTCACGAAAAATCGTGACCTGTAATTAACTGTGTACATTGTAAACAGCGAAAAAGCGTTAAGCCTTTGCCTTGGCGTCACTCTTAAAGAGTGCTGTAAGAGTTTTATTATCTGCTGTGCCTGACTGTTTAAGTCCGCTCGCTTTTTGGAAATCTTTTACAGCCTTTTGAGTAACTTTGCCGTAATAACCCGTCACATTATCCTTATCTGTAATGTAACCGAGGTCAAACAAACGCTGCTGCATAGCCTTTACATTATCGTTTTCATCGTCAAGTTTAAGTGAAAGACCGCTTACCTTTATTTTGTATTGGCTTTCAACCGAACCGTTTGCATTTGCGGCAGTTGTTGCAGCCTGCGTGGTTGTCTGTGTATTTGATGCCGATTTTGTAGCTGTTGTTGCACCCTCAACGGCTGACGGAACAACCGATTCGGAGGTTGCGTCCGTATTTTTCTTAAGTCTGTCGGGATACATAAAGTTCATAATCTTATTCAATGTAAAAAGTGAAGTTGTACCCATTCTGCTGATTTCTTCCTGTGAAATCATAAGAGTTTGTTTATTCTTAACAGCTTTTAATCCCTTAAGGTCAGAGTCATTCTTGATAAACTGCAAAGTTGCGTCATCGTCATACAATACATAATCCGGATTTGCAATCTTTAAAATTTTTGTGTCAATCTCGCTTTCGGATACATTTACAGCGGCATTTACCGCACCTGTGTATCCCAAAAGCATATCGCCGTATGTTCCGCTGTGGAGAGTATGGAGCTTATCTCCCTCAAGGTACAAATAGCAAATTGTTTTGGAAACATTGCTGTTGACTTCGGCTTTGTAAGTTTTCATGGTGTCAATTAAATCTTTATAAGAATCTTCACCTGTTTTTGCTCCGTCAACAGAACCGCCAAGAATCTTTCCGAGAGTAAGATACACGGTTTCAAGCTCTGTTGTGGTTTCGGGTGAAGCAACATTTAGCACCATAATACCTGCGTCGGTAAGCTCTTTCTTTGCATTTTCGTCAAGTGTGTCATCTGCAAAAACAATATCGGTTGCATACGATTTGATTTTTTCAACATCAGGATTTGCAGCTGAACCCACACTCGGTGCCACCGATAAAAAGTTTTGAGTAACCTCGTCACTTCTGCCTACCATTTTCTTGGCATAACCTAAATAAGAAATAATGTCTGCCGTTTCGTCAGAAAGTACAACGATATCTTTTGGCTCGGTTTCTATAGTAATATCCGCAACAGACACAGGATAGTTTTTATTGTCGCCGCTGCAGCCCGCAAGTCCCGCACAAGCTGAAACAGCAAGTGCCGACGCAAGGAATACTGAAACAATTTTCTTCATTATTTACCTCCGTTTATTTAGCAAATAGAGATTCAATATAATGCTTTGCACATCTCGGTGAACGACCGCCTCTTGAAAGTGCAAAACGCTCTGCGCCTGCCTCAAGCTCTTCTTCTGTAAGATTAACTCCGTTTTCTTTGGCAAGAGCAAAAACAATGTCAAGAAATTCTTTCTTTGACGGAGCAGAATAACATACCGACAAACCGAAACGGTCTGAAAGCGAGAGTGTTTCCTGCATATTATCACGGGTGTTGATATCATCATCCGTACGGTCGGCAAAGCTCTCCTTAACAAGATGACGACGGTTAGATGTCGCATAAATAAGCGCATTGTCAGGACGAGCCGCAATACCGCCCTCAAGCACCGCTTTCAATGTTGTGTAACTCTGATCCTGCTTTTGGAAAGAAAGGTCATCAATAAATATGATAAACTTCATAGGCAGAGTTGCAATCTTATCAACCAGAATTGGGAAGTCGATAAGTCTTTCCTTTGGAATTTCAACAATTCTCAAGCCGTCTTTGCGGAATTCATTTGCAATGGCTTTAACGGTAGAACTTTTACCTGTACCCATATCGCCGTAAAGCAGGCAGTTATTACATGCCTTACCCTCAATAAAGGATTTTGTATTGCCGACAACGATGTCACGCTGTCTTTCGTAGCCTGTAAATGAATCCATATCGATTTTATCGGGGTGCAAAACAGGCTGAATATCGCCGTCACGCCAAATAAACGCCTTATAACGGGCAAAAATGCCGCAGCCGTTTTCTTTATAATACTTAGCTACCTTTTCAAGCGAACCGTCAAACATCTTAAAGCTCTCTGCACACTCGCCGCACTCCCATTTTGGAAGATGCTCGGCAACATAGCCCATATCGGCAACGGTTGCCAAATCATTTGATGCGCAATAGCACTGAATAAGCTCTTGAGAAGTAAGTGAAGCGGCATTTAAAATAGCCTGACAGTCACGCTTTACGGCTTTTAAAAGATTGTCGGGAAGTGTGTTGTACTTACCGGCAGCCGCAGCTCTTGTAAAGCAGTTTTCATCAAACAATGCAGCCTCGGTAAATGCATAGGCAAGGCGATTGCTGCAACCTCTTTCACTGATAAGAGAGAAAAACTCGCCGTATGCGTTTAAAAACTCCTCGGGCTTTTTGTCAATAGAATTTAATAATTTGTAATATGCCTTTGGTACGCTTCTGTTTAAAATTCCTCTGAAAATTGAGAGGGACGAAAGCGAAAATAAAATTTCTTTTGCTTTATTCATAATCATCATTCCATTCCTCTTAATTGTACGACTTTTTTCGTTTTAAGTCAATATTTCCTCAAAAAATATGACTTTGTTTTAATTTTTAAAAGTGAAAAACAAACAAAAAATGTATTGCATATTGTTATTTTTTGCTTTATTTGCAATAATTTAAAAAAATTCAAAAAAAGTGTTGACAAATACAATTTAATGCTGTATAATACCAAATGTTCTCTTGTGAGGACACAATTAAACAGTTGGTGTTGATGACGCTGAGGGTCCACCTGTTCCCATACCGAACACAGAAGTTAAGCTCAGTGGTGCCGAAAATACTTGGCTGGTGACGGCCCGGAAAGATAGGGAGATGCCAACATAACAAAATCCATCTGATTCAGGTGGATTTTTCTTTTGCAAAATTTTAGGTAAATTTGAGTTTAGCGGTTCTTTATCAAAAGTTGTGGTAAATTATGATTTAGCAAATTGCTTTGCCAATTAATTATAAAAGTTTGGTCGACCGACACTTCGCTAAAACATAATTTATAAAAATTTTAAAAAAGGTATTGACAAATACAATTTAATGCTGTATAATATCTACTGTTCTCTTGTGAGAACACAATTAAACAGTTGGTGTTGATGACGCTGAGGGTCCACCTGTTCCCATACCGAACACAGAAGTTAAGCTCAGTGGTGCCGAAAATACTTGGCTGGTGACGGCCTGGAAAGATAGGGAAATGCCAACATAATGAAATCCATCTGATTCAGATGGATTTTTTCTTTTGCGATTTTTAATTTTAAAAAGCAAAAACAGCCCTGTCATAGTTTAAATTATGACAGGGCTTTACTTAACTGTAATTCAATTTTGAATTATGCTTTCTTCTGCGTTCTCTGCTGTTCTGAAAACTTTTCTCTTGTTTTCTTTACAATATCAAGCTGTGAAGAAAGTGTTTCTTCTGTTGTCTTTAAAATGCTGTCAGAGTAAACATTTGTAGCTGTGCGGATTTCCTTTGATTTTGCCTTTGCATCGTCAACAATTTCCTTAGCCTTAACCTTTGCCTCACGAACAAGCTCGTTCTGATTGAGGATTGTCTTTTTGCGCTCTTCGGCATTGCGAATAATGTTTTCTGCCTCTTTCTTAGCCTCTGTAAGAATTGCTTTTCTGTCGGCAACTACATTCTTTGCCTGGCTGATTTCTGACGGCATTGCGTCCTGAATCTGCTCAATAATGTTGTACATCTCATCGCTGTCAACCATTACCTTGCCGCCTGAAAAAGGTACAGACTTAGCCGAGCCGAGTATATCCTGAAGCTCTAAAATTAAATCATCAATTTTCATAATTTATTATCTCCTTTATTTAAGGTTTACTTTTCTTTTTTATAAAGTCTTTCAACAATTCTGTCATGAATCATCTCGGGAACAAAATTGCTTATATCACCGCCGAGAGAAGCTACCGTACGCACCATACTTGAACTTAAATACATTGACTCCGACTCCGCTGTCAGAAATATTGTTTCAAGCTGCGGATTAAGCCTTTTATTGGTGAGCGCCTGCTGAAATTCATATTCAAAGTCAGACACAGCTCTTAATCCTTTTACTATTGCGTCAACCTTGCGCTCTTTGCAATATTGAGCAAGCAAGCCGCTGTAGCTTACTATTTCAACATTCTCGATACCTGCGGTTGATTCCTTTAAAAACTGTATTCTCTCCTCCGCAGAAAAGCTCGGAGTCTTTTTTTCGTTGGTAAACACACCGACTATAACCTTGTCAAACATATTTGCGGCACGCTTGATAATGTCGATATGTCCCAGCGTAACCGGATCAAAACTGCCCGGACAAATAACTGTTTTTTCCATTACAAAAAATCCTTATGTCTGAATGTGCTTATTTTTATTTTACCATAGCGATATTCTCTGTCAAGTACAAAATCGCCGTAATTTGCAGAAATTTGTTCGTCAATGGGATTTTCTGCAATAATTATGCCTGTTTCACGCATATTCTCCGCCACAATAGGAAGTGCGTCCTGCAAAATTCCTTTTTTGTACGGCGGGTCTAAAAACGCTATGTCAAACTCGGTTGAGTTCATAGAAAGAAAGCTGCGGTAATCCATTGCAAACAGCTTTGCCTCTTTGTCAAATTTAACCGCAGAAACATTTTTTCGCACTACATCAAGCGATTTTTTTGATGCGTCAACAAAATACGCCGAGCTTGCGCCTCTGCTTATTGCCTCAATACCCATCTGTCCCGAGCCTGCAAAAAGGTCGAGAAATGTATGCCCCATAATTTCAAACTGTATAATTGAAAATACGGCCTCTTTTATTCTTTCGGTGGTAGGTCTTACATCTTCTCCCTCAAGGGTTTCAAGTCGCCTGCCTTTTGCCGTTCCTGTTATTACCCTCATAACATCTTCCTTTTTTTCGTATAAAGCATAAAAGCACTTATTACGAATGTATTTTCTTCAATATTACATAATTATAACATATTATTACAAAAATTACAACATTTTTATTAATTCAATTTTCTGTCGTTTTTTCATTTGAATGAAAGTATCTGTACACTGCTATTGCCGCATTTTTTGTCATTTGCGGACATCCCTCAAGCTCTTCAAGATCTGCCTTTGAAATATTGTCAATCGTCCTGAAATACTTAAGCATTGCCCTTGCTCTCTTCTCCCCTATGCCGTCAATATCGGTAAGCGAGCTTTTAAAAGTATTTTTACTTCGCCTGCTGTGGTGATAACCGATTGCAAAGCGGTGCACTTCGTCCTGCATTTTGCTAAGGAAAGTAAACAGTGCCCTGCGTGAGCTGACAGAAATTTCTCCGCCGTCACCCGTAACCGCCCTTGTACGGTGTTTGTCATCTTTAACCAAGCCGAAAAGCGGCACATCAATATTCATTTCCCGCAAAACTTTTTTTACTACCGCAACCTGACCTTTACCGCCGTCAAGCAAAATCAGGTCGGGCAGTTTTCCGAAGCCCTCGTCTGCCTTTTCGGCTTTATAGTATTCGTCAAATCGTCTGCCGATAACCTCCGCCATAGATGCGTAGTCGTCCTGTCCCTCAAAACCCTTTATCTTAAATTTTTTATAGGCGCACTTGTACGGCTTGCCGTTTTTATAAACAATCATACCCGCAACATTTTCCGTACCGGCAAGGTTTGAAATATCGTAGCTTTCAATGTATTGCGGTATTTTTTCAAGTCCGAGCAATTCCTTAAGCTCTTCAAGCACACTGTATTCCTTGACTGTCGCACCCTTGCGCTGTGCAAGTTCTTCGGCGGCGTTTGAACGGCACATTGCCATAAGCTGTGCCTGCTCACCCCTTTGCGGAACTGTAACATACACCTTACTGCCACGCTTTTCGCTCAGCCAATCCTGCATTGCTGTCAAACCGTCAAAATCTTTGTCAATGGCAATATTTTTCGGTATATCGTCACGAATAGTATAGTAGCGCAAGATAAATTCCTCGGTTTCACTGTCACTGTCGCCCGAATCAAAAACAAAACTTTCTCTGTCAAAAAGCCTGCCGCCCTCAAAGCGAAATACCTGATAGCAGGTCTTTTTTCCGTCCGAAAAACTGCCGATAACATCTTCGTCGAGAACCTTGTTTGCAACAACCTTTTGCTTGTCCCCCATTTTTTTAATTGAGCTGATTTTATCACGGATTCTTGCGGCTCTTTCAAATTCAAGATTTTCTGCCGCCTCCTCCATTTTCTTAGTGAGGTCTTTAACCGAATTTGACGAGCCTCCCTTTAAAAACGCAAGCGCCTGTTCTACGCTTTCGTTATAATCGGCAAATTTCACCTTTCCCGTGCACGGAGCGGAACAAAGTTTGATATGATAGTTAAGACACGGTCTGCCCTTGCCAAAATCCTGCGGGAACTTGCGATTGCAGGTTGGGAGCATAAAAATTTTGTTAGCCTCCTCAACTGCGCTCTTTACATAGTAACTGCTTTTGTACGGTCCGATGTATTCGGCATTATCGTCATTTTTCTGGAGAACATAAGAAATTTTGCGCCATTTGTCGCCGCTGACCTTGATGTAACTGTAGCCCTTATCGTCTTTAAGGAGAATATTATATTTTGGGGTGTGCTGTTTAATCAGACTGCACTCAAGAATGAGCGCCTCAAACTCGCTGTCTGTGATAATGTATTCAAAGTGGTCAACATTGTCAACCATACGGCGCACTTTTTCTGCGTGGTTGTTTTGAGAACCAAAGTATTGGCTGACACGGTTTCTCAAAGCCTTTGCCTTTCCGATGTAAATAATTTCACCGTCAGCGGAATGCATAATATATACCCCGGGCAAAAGAGGCAGTGCCATAGCTCTTTTGCGGAGTATTGCCATTTTGGGATTCATTGATATTCTCCTTTGAACGAAGTTTTCAACATTTTATATAATAGTGTTAAAAGATTGATTAAAAATTCCGTAATAAACAAACCTTAATCATAAAACAGAGTATAAAAAACCGATTTTTATATTTTCTTTGTTAATCTGAATTTATATCACAAATCCGCCATTTACACCGAGGACTTGTCCTGTAATAAACTTTGCCTTATCCGAGCACAAAAACAATGCGGTCTGCGCTATATCATCAGGTTCGCCGAGCATATTGAGCGGAGTTTCATCTTTTAATTCATTCACAGTCTGCTCGTCAAACGATTTCATCATATCGGTCATCACTACTCCGGGTGCAATGCAATTGACACGAATACCCGAAAGTCCGACTTCCTTTGCAAGCGCCTTTGTAAGTCCGATTACGCCTGCCTTTGCGGCGCTGTAATGCACCTCGCAGGACGCACCTACCTGCCCCCACATTGAACTGACATTTAGTATAACCCCGCTGTGATTTTTTATCATAAAGCGTTTCAGTACCTCTCTTGAACAATAAAAAACACCGTCAAGGTTAGTGCCTGTCATTCTTCTCCAATCCTCATCCGTTATATCCGTAAAAAGTTTTTGCTGTGCTATTCCTGCGTTATTCACAAGCACATCAACATTGCCGAACCGATTTTCAACTTCGTCAAAAAGGAAAGTAACTTCTTGCGAAGATGAAACATCCGCTTTAACAGGTAATGCAGTCGAGTTAGTTTCGTTCTCTATCTTTTTTGCAAGCGCAAGCGCCTTGTCTTGTGAATTGTTATACTGCAAAACAACATTGTATCCGTCCTTTGCAAAAGCAAGCGCCGTTGCCGAGCCGATACCGCCCGACGCTCCTGTGATTACTGCTGTTTTCAAACCTTCATCTCCGTTTCATCTCCGTTTTATTTATACGATAATTATAGCATCTATAAATCACATTTACAAGATTAGGTTATTTGGCAACGGTTTGAAATAAATAAAAACAGCTTTGAATCGGCATAAGCGAAAACAAAGCTGTTTGTTTAAATGTTGCGGGCAACTATAACTAAATAAAAATAAATTTAAATCTAAATTATCTCTTTAAGGTTTTTCACCATATCGGCAATAACTTCCATAATTTTTTCAGTCGGTTTTTCCTTAAGCAATTTGTCAAGATTTTCTTCAAAATCCTTTGGTAAAATTTCACAGCGCTCCTTGCAAATTTGAACAAGTCTTTTTTCTCCCGGGTGGGTAAGTCTGTTCACTGCAAAAATAACATCAAAATAGCTTGCAACAAAAGCGGCTGTTCTGTGATTTACACTTACAAAATCGTTTCTGTCAATCGCTTTTTTTATCTGCTTGTCAAATGACGGCAAAATACCCGAAAGCATCTTCATATTTAAATCTATAATATTTTGACGGAGTTCTTCGGGATACGGAACGGTAAACTTCTTTTTAATCTCCGCATATTTACCGCTTGGGTCATACACGATCTGCGATGTAATAATGTTATGCCAAAAACAAGTTGTATAACCGTGGTTTGCGTGATGTTCAAAAACAGTATAGCTTATAAATTTATCGAATTTATCCATAGGACGGTATATAATGTCCATAGGAACACCGTCTTTGAGTATAATATTGTCTTCAAACTCCCAATAATGATTGCCGATTTCCATTTGCGAACAGTAAGGCGCAAGGATATTTTCTCTTACACCGTTGTCGATGTTATCTGTAACATACACATAAACATCATAATCTGATTTTTCGTCAAAAACACCGTTTGCACGGGAACCGCCGAGAGCAATAGCCTCTACCTGCGGCAATGCGGAAAGTTTTTCAAAAATTTCGTTTACCATAATTCACCAATCTTGTTAATGTATAGCTTTTTTAATTTCCGATAAAAAGGTTCTTTGTCAAAAGTTTTGGAAATTATGGTTTAGCGCATAGCTTTATCTAAATAATTTATTAATACTACTCCAACATTTAGGACAGAACCTTTAATTTTGCAAAAAAGCGGCAAAGTTTTGCCTTCGTTGCCCATAAATTACATAATAGACTTAATAAGTCCGCCTTTTTTAATAATGTTCTGAATAAACTCCGGGAAAGGCTCTGCCTGATAAGTCTTGCCTGTTGTTTCGTCTGTGATAACACCTGTATCAAAGTTTACGGAAACAACATCGCCCTCTTTGATTTCCTTTGCTGCCTCGTCACACTCAAGAATCGGAAGACCGATATTAATTGAGTTGCGGTAGAAAATTCTTGCAAAAGTCGAAGCAATTACGCAGGAAATACCGCTTGCTTTAATTGCAATCGGTGCGTGTTCTCTTGAAGAACCGCAGCCGAAGTTCTTTTCGGCAACCATAATGTCACCCTCGTGAACCTTATTTACAAATTCTGCGTCAATATCCTCCATACAGTGAGCGGCAAGCTCTTTGTGAGATGCTGTGTTGAGGTAACGAGCAGGAATAATTACATCTGTATCTACATTGTCGCCAAACTTGTGGACTGTACCCTTAGCGTTCATAATCAGTACCTACCTTTCAAAAAATCAAAGCTTTGCAGGGTCTGTAATGTAACCCTTAACAGCACTTGCGGCAGCTACAGCCGGGCTTGCGAGGTAAACCTCACTGTCAACATGACCCATTCTGCCTACAAAGTTACGGTTTGTTGTTGAAATAGCTTTTTCGCCTGCGGCAAGAATACCCATATGTCCGCCAAGACAAGGGCCGCAAGTCGGAGTAGAAACTACTGCGCCTGCCTCAATAAATATATCAAAAAGTCCCTCGTGCATAGCCTGTAACCAGATTGCCTGTGTACCCGGGAAGATAATGCATCTTACATTCTTTGCTATCTTTCTGCCCTTGAATACCTCTGCGGCAGCTCTGAGGTCGGTAATTCTGCCGTTTGTGCAGGAACCGATAACGCACTGGTCAATCTTAACCTCTGTTTCGCCGATTTCGTCAACTGTTCTTGTGTTTTCCGGAAGATGCGGGAAAGCAACGGTAGGACGAATTTCACTAAGGTCAATTGTGTATTCCTCGTCGTACACAGCGTCCTCATCTGCTGTATATTCAACAGGTGTACCCTGATATCTGCCGTTGCAGTATTCACGGGTTACATCGTCAACAGGGAAAATACCGTTTTTAGCGCCTGCCTCAATAGCCATATTTGCAATGCAAAGTCTGTCATCAATGTTGAGGTACTGAACGCCCTCGCCTGTAAATTCCATTGATTTGTAAAGCGCACCGTCAACACCTATCATACCGATAATGTGGAGGATAACATCTTTGCCGCTTACAAATCCCTGTGGCTTGCCGACAAGATTAAATTTAATAGCGGCAGGAACTTTGAACCATGCCTTACCGCTAATCATACCTGCGGCCATATCTGTTGAGCCGACACCTGTCGAAAATGCACCGAGGGCACCGTATGTACAGGTGTGAGAGTCTGCACCGATGCACAAGCAGCCCGGTCCGACAAGACCCTGTTCAGGCAAAAGTGCGTGCTCAATACCCATCTGACCTACATCTCTGTAGTTTTTGATGTCATATTTATCTGCAAAAGTTCTTACCTGCTTAACCTGAGTAGCCGCTTTAATATCCTTATTAGGAGTAAAGTGGTCCATAATCATAGCAATTTTAGTGTTATCAAATACTGCTGTTGCACCGTTCTGTTCAAAAACATTGATTGCAACAGGTGATGTTACATCGTTACCGAGTACCATATCGAGTTTAGCCTCAATAAGCTGACCTGCCTTAACCTCTGAAAGACCTGCGTGAGCCGCAAGAATTTTCTGTGACATAGTCATACCCATAAATATCACTCCTTATATTTTTTCTAATATCATTATTACATACCGCTTGCAAAAAGATTGTAAAGTATGCTACAATTAAAACAAAATAAGAACTTTGTCGCTAAAATATGGTTTATCGCTCAATTTTAGCCAAATAATTTTAAAATTTAGGTCAAGCCGTTAAAAGGGTTGACCAAAGTTTTATAAACCGCATTTACCAATCGACAACCGAGGTGAAACTATGGAAAAAAATCTCAACACTCCTCCCACACAACTTTACAACATACACTACGATATGAAAACTCTGTTTGACAGTTTGCCGTACACCAAATCTTTTGCAAAAGGCGAAATAATCTATCACCAAGGCGACATTGCAGACAGCTTTTACTATATAAAGAAAGGCAAAGCAACCGTATTTATGATTTCTCCCGACGGAATGGAAAAAACTCTGAACACTGCCTCAAAAGGCGAACTTATAGGCGAAGGTGCATTTTTTGACCACAAACCGAGGGTAAGCTCCGCAAAAGCCGTAACTGCAAGCGAGCTGACAATTATTGATAAAAAAATTCTCCTCGACCTTATTCAAAAAAATCCTCCGATTGCATTTGAACTGCTTGAAATTCTCGCCACAAGAATAAGACTGCTTACCACCCAGCTTGACTCAATGACATTTATGCAGGCAGACGCACGAATAGCAAAACTTTTGCTTGACGATATGGTTGACGGCAAAGTATCGCTCACACACGAGGAAATTGCATTGACGGTAGGCGTGTCACGAATCACCGTTACAAAAACATTGAGCAGATTATCCGCACAAGGCATACTTGCCACACATTACAGAGGAATAAAAATACTCGACAAAGCAAGTCTTGAAAAAATTTGCGGGGAAAAATAAAAATGTAAATATTGTTTAGCAAATTACTATTTTAAAAATCAAATTTGAAACTTGCCAAACTATTTGGCTTTGTCAAGAAAAGTGTGTAAGTTTTTAAAAATAGCGGAATGTAATTTTTGTAAAGCACACTGTACAAATATACATTGTTGTTTTCAATGTCTGCAACGATAAAGCAATCTGATTTTTCACTGTAATATACATTTTCAAGTTTGGCGGTGTAAAACATTTGCAAACTGAATTTATTGGTTTGCTCAAGTTCGGAGTTTACCGCACTGCTTTTTACATATGATAAATATTTATTTCTCATAGCTTTGTCGGCAGAATTCAGCTTTTTAAAATCGTCGGTAAAACAGCCGCCACCGTTCCTTTACAAATATTTATTATAACACAGTATTTAATACTTCGTAGTATTAAAATAATCTCATCCGTTTTTCAGTACAACGCATTTATTATTTCTTGATGTAAAGACAGATTCAAAATTTTCTTTCGGATATTCAACAAGTCCGTTAATAGGGTCTGCTATGGTTACCGTGTCGGCACTGTAGCCAATCAAATCGGCTGCATGGTCGTCCATACACCAATCGTATTGTTTGCCGTCTGTTCCTGTCCAGGATTCAATGTCACTGCGCTCAACCATACCTATAGTAACCCATACCACAATCGGGTAGCCTTTATCGACAAGTTCGTACAGTTCCTGCGGGGTAGAACCTGTAATGTCTATGGCTTTCAGTTTGCTGCCCGTGTATTTAAAATAGTTATTTGCCGCCGTTACAATAGGAGTTGTGCCACAGACATAGCCGTAAACGCTTGTAGGGTCGCCGATAAAGTATTGTTCGGGACTTGAGCCGTAAAGGTTTCCGTCCTCGCCGTACTCAATGTCGTAAGGAGTGCAGGGAAGGTATTCGGTAGCCATAGTGTATTTGTCAACATTACAGCCGCTGTAGTTCATAGCCATTGTAAGGGCGGTTACTTCGCAGCCCGTAGGAAGTTCAGGCTCCTGATATATTATATCGAAATTTTGAATAACGCAACTGTCCCTTGACGCTCTTGATACTGTTGCAGTGCTGTTTTCCCGGAAATCATCGGCAATGTCATTTTTTTTGCCACAGCCTGAAATCAAAGTTATAGCGCTCATTGCGGAAAGCAAAAAAGCAGTGATTTTTATTGCAATATTTCTCTTCATCGCAATTCTCCGTTTCAAGTAAACATATGTACAAATTATACCACAAGCTTTGACAATAAACAATCTTTTCGGAGTAATATTGTTGTAAATAAGTTGTCACTTCTCAAATTTAAGATAGATTAGGCAAAATTTGTTTTTATAATAAAAGCTTTCTGACGGTAAAAATAACTTAAACTGAATTATTTAATTGTCAATAATCGTCTTTAATTGATATGTTTTGTGTTTGTGAAAAAATTGTAAAAAAGTGTTGACAAAGTGAACGCACAGTGATATAATCAATACTGTTCTCAAGAGAGAGCACAATTAAACAGTTGGTGTTGATGACGCTGAGGGTCCACCTGTTCCCATACCGAACACAGAAGTTAAGCTCAGTGGTGCCGAAAATACTTGGCTGGTGACGGCCTGGAAAGATAGGGAGATGCCAACATCAAAGTGTCCATCCAATAGGGTGGGCATTTTTTATTGTTTTATTGTTAAATTTAAGTGATTAAGCAAAAATCCGGCTTCTTTCATATGAAGTCGGATTTTTCGTTTATCATTCAAGTACATCAAAGCCTCTGTCATACAGCATTAAATTAATATCAATTACACTTAGTTTGTGAAGCAGTCCAAACATTATTACCGCATCTCTGCCGTCTTTGGCATACAGAGGTGACGCTTTTATACGGTTCAGCAGTTTTTCTGTCTGTGTCAGATCCGCACCTATTCCAATGCAGAGCATTATCAGCTTATCTCTTGACGGTGTCTTTATTCCTTGGAATATCTGATAGCCGTAGTGCTTTTCTATCATAGAATTATTTATAGCTTCTGATTTGCTTATCTTTTTGCTTTGTATAATACTTTCAAGCATTTGAGGTAATGTCGCAAAATTCAGCTGATCCGAGTTTTCTTTAAAATAATCGTCAAGATTACTTTTTGATTTTAAGCTATTGAGAAGTTCATCAGTTGATTTTTTCAATTTATATCTTCCTTTTTATACAAATTTATGCTAATATTTACAAGAGGGGAGGTGCAAAAATGAACGAGTTTGAATATAAATTTTCACTTTGGCAATTTGATGTTGTTACAGATTTTAACAGAACGACACAGCTTGTGCGCAATCGCAGCACGGGTCGGCTTATGGTGAAAAAGATTATGCCCGCTTACGAATTTGAGGTACATAACGCTGTCAGTAAAATTAATAATTGCCATATCGCAAAAGTTTTTGATGTTATAACCGACCGCAATGCCTGCATTATTCTTGAAGAATATGTACAAGGTCATACCATTGAGCAGTATTTGTCAAAAGGTACTTTTGCGGAAGATTATGCCATAAATATTGCCCGTCAGATTTGCAACGGACTCAGTGTTTTGCACAAATATTCAATTACCCATCGTGACATTACTCCGTCCAATATTATCATAGGTTTTGACGGTGTTGTTAAGATAATTGATTTTGGAATTTCAAGACTGCATAAAGAAAACGCCAAACACGATACGCAGGTTCTCGGTACAGAGGGTTATGCCGCACCCGAACAATTCGGCTTTAAGCAGAGCGACTGCAAAACAGATATTTATGCTCTGGGAGTTTTGCTTAATTATATGCTAACAGGTCATATTCCGTCAGAAGTTATGTACCGTGACGGTGATGTTGCGGATATTATTAAAAAATGTACAGAATACAATGTTGAAAAGCGTTTTGAACGGATAGAAGATTTAGACGCCGCTTTGAAAAGAAAGAGAGTTTACGGCTTTAACTTTGCCGACAATTTTATGGAAAATTTCCCCGGACTCCGTTCGGAAAAGAAAGGTGTGCGTGTTTTTGCGTGCGTAATGTACGGCTGGATGTTTTTATGGATTATAGGTATGTACAGCAAGTATTGCGTAAAAAATATACTGAACTTTTTTCCCGTCACGCTTATGGTAATATTGCTTTTCTTTATTCCCATTTCATTTTTCTCTGACCTTTTCGGCTTTCAGAGTTGTATTCCCAAAATAAGGGATATGCCTAAAACTATAAGGAAGCTTATTTTTTACTCATTAGCCGTTGTGAGTATGTTTGTCGGTATGTCGATTTTCCGTGCCGTTACAACGGTATCTTATTTATGGTAATTATTTTCCATAGTACAACAATATTATAACATAAATTTTTTTCTTAGTGTATGCTGTCAGCATACACTTTTTTATTTGGCTTTTTATATAATAATGTCAACAGATTTAATAAAAGGAGGAATTTATTATGAAAAATACCGTTAAAAAAGTTTTATGTACATTTATTGCAGTGGTTGCGGCGGTCACTTCTACATTGGTTTTTACAGGTTGTGGCTCAAAAAAAGCCACAAGCGACGTAAGTATTCCTGACTATACTTTTTCTGAAAGTTCTATGGAAGAGGAAAGTTCGCAGGCAGAAGAAAGCTCAAAGGATGATGAATCTTCTGAGGAGGAAAGTTCAAAGGAAGAAGAAAGTCAAAAAGATGAAGAAAGTTCTAAAGAAGAGAATAACGATTCCGACACCGTTGATCCTGATTTTAAGGAAGTAATGGACGATTACGAGGACTTTATGAATGATTATGTTGACTTTATGAAGAAGTACTCAAGCAGTGACAATCCTGCAGGACTTATGAAAGATTACACGGAGTTTGTGTCGAAGTATGCTGATTGGGGCAAGAAGATAGACGATATTGACGAGGATTCTCTTTCAAAAGCAGATTACGATTATTATATTGATGTGACAGCAAGAGTTACTAAAAAACTTGCAGAAGTTGCCTAATAATAAAAATGACTTTTAATGACATCTGGGAAGAAATCGTAAGATGCAGAGGCAATGTAATTACCACAAAAGAGAATACAAAATTTACATATGTTGTGAATGAAAACAGTATTTTTATTCCGAATGCGAATTGGAAAATTACAAAATCAGAGCTTGAAGGTGCGGTAAAAATGTTGCAAAATCCGTCATTTGCAAAGAATGCGGCAATCGGTTCATCGTATGTGTATGCTATAATATTTAATGCTTTGGCAGAAATTCAATAATAACAGACTTTTTCATATGGATAAAAGCGCTCGGGTACTGTACCTTGAGCGCTTTTATAATGCAATTAAAAGTTGGCTTTGTCAAGAAAAGTGTGTAAGTTTTTTAAAATCATAAAAACTTTACAAATAATCCTATGAGAACAACTATGTATCTAAAAAACAACTACAATAATCCCATCAGTCTTCCTTATATTCTATTACTCGTGTACATATATAATGAAAAATTATAATGATAAATGTATCACGAACTAAAGTCAAGTAATAATTTTCAAAAACGGATAATATCTTTTCCTAGTGAATTCCCAAAGTAAATTCCACAGTAGGAAAGGAGTGGAATTTACTTTGGGAATTCACGCTTATAAACGCAATTATAAACGAATATAAAAACAGCTGTGACGGATTTTATCTTTTTGGCGACCTCGGTGCCGTTGATTTTTATAAAAAGCTCGGATTCAAAACCATAAATCAATACACTTGCAAAATTAAAGATGAAATAATTGCAAATGTTCTTCCCCACTCTTTCACACGCATAAACAACAAAAACTCTCGGACAGATTTGACCCGAGAGTTTTGTGTTATAACAATGGAGTTTGTTGATTATTAATTTTTATTATAATTTTGCAATCATCTTAGAGTTGCCGTGATAGCAGCACATGAACCGAGTAAATTATACAAGCTGTTTCTCTCACCGTTATATCCGTTTTCTTTGAGATGTTCGTCTGCCGTTTCTTCGGTAATCGGTTCAACATTAAAATCTACTGTCTGGGTTTCCTCTGTGCCGTCATTGTACTTAACGGTTACATCAACCGATACTCCTTCAAAAAGCTGTGAATAAAGCTCGTTATACATATCAATGATATCCGATTCATCATATTCGGGATTAAATTCTTTATCGAAATTCTCACCGTATTTTTCGATGTATTCAGCTTTCACACTGTCGCTCACGGCTTCACCGCAATAAAGACTATACGCATTATATTTACTTAAAATTTTAGCCGCTTTTTCACTGTCATTTGCCATAAGATAAACATTCATACTAACAGGAGCAACTCCGTCAGAATCCACTTTAACGCTTTCATCCTGCTTATCATAATCAACGGTAAAACCCGAGTAAAAATAATCGGCACCCGAATTCATATATATTTTCATAGTTTCATCGGCATTTTTGTTTTCAAAATCCGATAATACTTTACCGCAATATACTTTTTCATTGTCATCTGTATTAAAAGTAAAATATGAATTGCCTTTTGCATTATATGTAATTGTACTTATGTTATCACCCTTGCAAGAAAGCAACAAATTAAAAGTTTCCTCATAGCTCTCATAGCCGTAAAAATATCTATCAGTCCTATCTATAGCGGCAACCTGTACCGGTTTATCTTTAGTTAATTCGGCAGCTGCGGCCGTAATAACAAATCCGTTTTGATTTTGAGCTGGTTGAGAAAAAAGGGCAAACGCACCTCCCGAAACAAGCATTGCCGCAACAAGAGAAGCTGCAATAACTTTATTTACTTTTTTATTTTTACTTTTCTTAATGTCAATAATGTTGTCATTGCTTTGCTTGCTATAAATATTTTCTATCGCAGAATTAACTGCATTCTCACTGATTTTAATATCATTGATTGTTTTCGTATATAAATTTTTACGCATACTAAAGTCCTCCTTCGGATAGAATTTTGCCGAGTTTTTTTCTTGCCCTCTGCAGCTGCGAACTGATTGTATTTTGACTTTTGTCCATTATACGGGCTATTTCTGCAATTGAATAATCCTCATAATAATACAGATAAATAACATTTCTGTACTGCTTTGGAAGCTGCCAAATTTCTTCCATTACAGCCTTTGTTTGCGGCTGCTCAAGTTCTGTATATTTGTCGATTGACTCAATCTTATTATGCCAAAACGACTTATGAAAATTATTGCATTTGTTTATGGTAACCCGTATAAGCCAATATTTTAAATGTTTTTCATCGTCAAGAGGCGGGTTCTTTGTAAGTATTGTAATGCAAACCTCTTGAAAAATATCCTCGGCGTCAGCTTTTGATTTTAAATTTTGATATGCAATGCGAAATATCATATCCGCATATTTTACAATTACTTGTTCGATTTTGTTTTTCGGTACCGAATGAATCACTCATTTGTAACCTCCTTTCACTGTTAATACAACTGCAAACACACATTTTCGTGCATAATTTTAAAATTTTTTAACTTTATAATACCAAATTAATGTCTGTTTGTAAAAACAGTGAATATATAAAACCGCGTAAACAAAAAGACCTTATCCATAAACGAATAATGTCTTTCCTTGGAGCTGATAACGGGTGATTTTAATTATTCAAACTCTTTGCCTCGTCTACTGCGGCTTGTTCACAGTCATATTTTCTTCAACTCTACGCCCTAAAAACAGTCCACCGGACTGTTTTCTTTACGGGCTTTCAAATCCCGTTTTACAATTTCATCTTTAATCAAAAAAGATATTACCCACAAATTCGGATAATATCTTTTCCTTGGAGCTGATAACGGGCGATTGTAATTATTCAAACTCTTTGCCTCGCCTGTTGCGGCTTGTTCACAGTCATATTTTCTTCAACTCTACGCCCTAAAAACAGTCCACCGGACTGTTTTCTTTACGGGCTTTCAAATCCCGTTTTACAATTTCATCTTTAATCAAAAAAGATATTACCCACAAATTCGGATAATATCTTTTCCTTGGAGCTGATAACGGGTGATTGTAATTATTCAAACCCTTTGCCTCGCCTGCTGCGGCTTGTTCACAGTCATATTTTCTTCAACTCTACGCCCTAAAAACAGTCCACCGGACTGTTTTCTTTACGGGCTTTCAAATCCCGTTTTACAATTTCATCTTTAATCAAAAAAGATATTACCCACAAATTCGGATAATATCTTTTCCTTGGAGCTGATAACGGGATTTGAACCCGTGACCTCGTCCTTACCAAACCGTTTTATCACTTTTTGCCGCTTTTTGCAATCTTTAATAAACGGCTATTTTATGCGGTTTTTCGGTGGTTGTGTTTTTGTAGTGTTTCGTGATTTTTGGGGTTTATTCGTTAAATTAAACCCCAAATAAACCCCAAACTTTCCGCTGCGGATAGGTATATATTTTGTGGGAGCGGTTACGCTGATTTGCCATTAAAATATAATCTATGCAGCGGTATTGTTGTGCGTGGGTGCCGATGTAAATTAAAAGGTTCTTTTTTCCGCCCTTTCAGGATAATGTAAACTCGAGTTTACACAAAAGCGTTGTTAAATTTATGGGATTTTGCCGTCTTTCTGCCAACTGCGTATCTGTCGGCAGTCCCACAAAGAAACTACCGCCAAACTTTTACGCTATTATGCCAATACTTCCTCTGTGTGGCTCTGTTGCCGTAAGATAGCAAGTTATATGCTTTACCCGTAAAGTCTTGTTATGGGCTTATTCTGTGGCTGTATGAGGTATCAGAGGACAAAGAAAAGGCAACGGCTATTGTACCGCTGCCCTTATTCTAAAAACTCTGACATTTTCTAACATTTAGTGCGTTGTGCTTTCTCGCCCTGCCTTGTATGCCGCCACTAAAAGCACCACATAAAATACGCTGTGATTTGCGTTTTCTCATATCGTTATGAGCCTCGCAGAAGTCAGACACTGCATTTACCACGCCGACAAGGTCGGAGAGTGACACGCCATAGCTAATGCAAGTATCCTTTGTTATGCTGCTTAACTGTTCAAAATCCATTGCTTACACTCCCTTTTAACACTCTCTTACAAAAATTCGATTAACTAAAGCATATATTTTTTTCAAAGTCTTTTCGTTGTCAATTTTCTGTACTAATTCAATTATCAGTTGTTTATAAAATTCAGTTGTTTGCATATCATTTAGCCGCCCTTTTCATTTCAGCTTTTGCGGCTTTAATACCTTGAGCATATCCGAATGCGAATGCGTCGCAAATCATATCGCATACACCTGAATTGGTACGATAAATTTCCTTAATGTTCTCGTAGCCCATATCATAATATGGATTAATAGTGCCACGAACACTTTTGATTACATTTTTTACATTCTTTACACAAGCCATAATAAAAAATTCCTTTCAAAATAAGTCTTGAAAGAGTTACCCGTAAATGCTATAATAATTTTGCAGTTAGAGTTATACTCTTTCTTGTTTCAACGGTAACTAATCGCTTTTGTCGGGGAATAGTTACCGTTATTTTTTATCGCTTTCTTTAGCGTGATTATATTATACTACTGTTAACAGTGAATAACAATTGGCATACCACACAAAGTTAACAGTGAATATTTGGCTATTTTTACACTGTTAACGCAATTAATAGTGTGATATAATAATGTTGGGGAGGTGTAAATAATGACTGTAAGCGAAGCCCACAAAAAAGGGAATAGAAAATGGGATAAAGAAAATATGATAACTTTAGGGTGTAAAATTAAAAGACCCGATGCCGAGATTTTTAAAGAATACGCAAAGTCGCAAGGCAAAAACACAAACGGACTTCTTAAAGAATATGTTTTTAAATGCAATGAAGAATTTATGAAAAATAAACCTGACAAATAAAAATTATTCTAAAAAGTTGTAAAGTTGTAAAATGAGGGGTATTTTCCCGCCCCTATATATATAAAATAAATTTTTTATTTCCATATGTAAGGGTAGGAAAATCAACCCCTAAAACGCAACTTTACAACTTTTTGCGTTATACTTGCACCATTTGCACCCTGTGGCTATTGCTCATATTGAGAGTGTGAGCCTTAAGCCCTGCACCATATCGGCATAAAAACCGCCTGTAATAGCCTGTAAGCGTGCATTTACGGTTGTAATGTTATCAATTACGCCACTAAGTAAACACGCCACAGCAGCGGAAATATAGCCCATTTTGTACGGCTTGCCGTTGCCTACGCTTGCATACACTGCAATAGCATTGAGGTCAAAGCTGTTTTGCTTTTCTCTTAACAGGCTAAAGCTGACCGTTTCGGGGTTATATCTGCTCAAATGTTCGATTGCCTCTTGTCTGCGTTCTTTTGTAACGCCTGCAACCTTTACGCTTGCCTTACCCTTGGCGAGTTTCCACGCCATACGGAATGCCTGCGATAATGTGTAACCACCCTTGCGTAATCTGTTTGCTACCTTGCAGATAATCGAACGATTTAGCATTTTTATTTCCCCTTTCCTTATCCTGTGACTATATTATACTACAATGTTTAAGTGTATTCAATTGGTAAAATGTACAATGTTTAAGTGTAATAATTGTGCATAATTGTACTTGTTAAGTGTAAAGGATTATGCTATAATAGTATCTGTAAAGGAACGGTGGCGGCTGTTTCAGCTCCCTTGTGAAAGGGGGTGAGTGTCTTAATGACTGATGTAATTTTATTACTTACATTCGCTGTTGTCTTAACGGCAGTAAATGAAATCATAAAGAACATAAAAAAGAAATAACCGCCCTGTACGGCAATACAAGACGGTTATTGTTTCAATAATTTAGTTTTGCAAGCGGAACAGCTAAAGCCGTTCCTTTTCACCTTTATTATACATCAACAACAGGTCGGTTGTCAATAGATTTTTAACGGTCAGGCGGTGAAAATATGGCAGAAAATAAAAACAGTAGGGCAAGAATTGAGGCTAATAACAGGTATAATGCTAAAGCCTATGACCGCATTAATATTGCCGTTCCTAAAGGGCAAAAAGACATCATAAAAGCACACGCAGAAAAGAATGGCGAAAGCGTGAACGGCTTTGTTAATCGTGCTATCGATGAAACAATGCAGCGTGACGGCGAATAAATCCACAATGGGGCAAGCTCTGAAATATGGGCTTGCCTTTTCTTTTTGTGCGTGCAGCGGAAAAGCACCCGATAATTTAGCCGCTGCGTTTATACCGATATTCAACGGTGAACATTTGTTCGGGGTATGCCTCTTCACGGCTTTGTCACGGCTTTTATAGTGAAACTTTCCCCCGAACAACGGCATTTTCTATATTCTCCACATTTCCCCCACTTTTTCATATATTGCCGCTGCAACTTCTTAAATCCTCTACAATACCGCATACATTGTCAGAATTGACTTGTAAGCAATTTTTGTAATTTTATAGAGTAATTTTGCATTTAAGTTATAAAGCGCAATACAAGGCGTTTAAAAGTCAAATAAAGTACGCATCTCGATACTTGCCTTTTAAGGACTGCGAAATCTGCGGATATTTTTTCTTTTAGGAATGCTGAAAGTGCCGAATAGCTCTTTTAAGGCAGCCAAAACAGCCGAATACTTTTAGGACCTCCGAAATCTCCGATTAATGTATTTTTATCTGCTGTATAAAGCAAGTAACTCTCGGTTACTTCCTTTTGCTTTAACAGCTCCTATATTCTCCTATATGCTCCAACAAAATCCAACAAATGCCATTTCTGCTGCAATAACTCTTACTTTCGTAACAATAACCTTAGTTTCTGTTACAATAACCCTTGTTTCTGCAACAGTTATGCAAAAGCCGTGTTGTTTTGCCGCTCTCTGATATAGTTTTCTATGTACCTTGTGCGTTGTGCCGCAAGTAGTGTTTGCTCTGTGCCATAGCTGATATATTCGCCCTTGGCTCTGCGTTCGTCAAGCTGTGCCTTGGCAGTTAAATACTCGGGAGAATATTTCCACATTCTCTCTGCACTCTCTATTAGCCAATCTTTGCCCCTTTGGTGCTGCCGCATATCCACATAGCTTAGTCTAAGGCTTTTATCCTGTCTAAGCAGTTGTAAGCCTTTACGCCCTTTTTCGGCTATTAACGGTTGTGAACAGCCTTTTTGATTTGCTATACTCTGATAGCTGACACCCTGCAAAAAATGCAAGTCGATTACTTCGGCTTTATCCTCGGGCAACCTTGCCACCGCTTGGCGTACTTCCTGTTGCAGGTCCGAAAGCTCCACCTTTTGAAAATCGTTTGCTTTGGTATTGTCTGCTATAAAGTCGAGCAACTCGGTTTCTTCGTCATCGTCAACCGTTATGTTATATGACACCTCGGCAGCGGCTTTTGTGCCGATATTTGAGCGTATAACTTTGCGTATGTGATAATCAAGATAAGTGTTGAATCTATACGGTTTTGTATCGTCATAGGCTTGTACGGCTTTACAAAGTACGAAATAAAGCTCCTGTATCATATCGGTTTTGTCTATATAGTTTGGCAATGTATAATTTTTGAGCTTTTCAAACAGAATCTTAACCATTAGCCTTTTGACCCGCTCCCACAACTTCGTGTAAAGGTCGGTTGCTCCTAACTGAATTTGTACGGCTAATTCCTCATTAGTCATTGACACCACCCCATTATATGCAGTAGAATAATTGTAGTGTTCGGCTGCTCCGCATATGTTGGGGTGGCTGTTTTTGTTTGCATATCAAAGGGGTAAAAATTCGGCTTTCTCTATGCCTTCCCTCAAGGTTTGGGGAGAAAATAACTTGCCCTCTGAAATTTTCTTTAATTCTGCCATAGTGAAATCACCCTTGATATTAAGTATAGCAACGGGAGTGTATCCGTTTTCAAGAAGAAAATCTTTAATACACAAAGCCCCGTCCGTTTCGTCTTTTACGGTTGATTTTGGTATCTGAAATTCATTATGAAAATCATTTCCGCTGCTGTCTTTGTAATCTGCTATGTAATTGTAAAATGAAAATATGCAGTTCATTGTATGCTCCTTTCGTGTCCACAGTTTTATTATTCTGATAATGCGAAAAGTTGTAAAGTTGTAAAATGAGGGGTATTTTCCCGCCCCTATATATATAAAATAAATTTTTTATTTCCATATGTAAGGGTAGGAAAATCAACCCCTAAAACGCAACTTTACAACTTTTAAAGGCTGTCATTATAGATTTCAACCGTATTTGTAAAAAGTTCGGGATTTATTCTTGCTTTAACTTTAAGCGTTCCGCCCGGTTTATATACAACAACCTTGTGTGTTATAAGTTCCTCTTTAAATGCTTTTTTACCTAATGCCTTTATGCCCGATAATCTGCACCACTCGCTATACTCTCTTTGAACCTCAAGAAATTTCGTTGAGGGGGCGTGACGGTCGTCTTTATCATAAAGTATAAGTCCCTCGTCTATAAACTGTTGTATATAATCGTTTTCGGCTCTGTATTGATTTAAAGCCTCTCGTGCTTGTGCAGTTGTGAGCAGTCCGTATTTGCGGTACTGTTTGTATCCCTCAAGCAACCAATTCAATACCGCTGCCTTCCCGTTGCCCTCTCTCAATGTCTTTTTTAGGCTTGTATCTCTTTCGACTTCTGAAAAATGCTTGTTAAAAAGCAGTAGCTTTATTCTGTCGCTGTCATAAAGTGAAGAATCGGCAACACTTGGCAGGCTGTTAGCCGTAACAAAAATTATTCCCTTGCACTTAAAGGTTATAGGCTCACAATTCAAATGCCTTGCCACCATAGTATCATTACCTGTCATTTGTTTTACAAGTCCCTCATTAAAGCACACGCCTTTTTGTGGCTCGTTTGAGAGGATAAAACGCACACCACGCAGCACCGCAAGGTCCGGCGTTGGTTTACTACCGTCAATATTCCCACTCCTTGCAATGGTTTCAAATCCCATTTGTCTACCGTAACTGCCTAAAGTATCAAGCACCAAATCAAACAAGGTACCTTTTCCATTGCGTGTGGTTTTACCGTATGCAATAAATAAACATTCTTCGTGAGCAGTTCCCATAAGAGAATAGCCTAACGCCCTTTGTAACGCTTGTATTGTTTCGGTATCGTTTTGGCAAATCTCGTTTATAAAGCTGTTAAAACGTTCGTTCGTTTCGCCCTGTATATAGTCGGTATTTACGCATTTTGTTATATAGTCATCTGCATTGTGTGGCTGAATTTCGCCTGTTTCAAGGTTCAAAGTGCAATTCTTTGTATTGAGCAACTCTGTTCTTTTGTCGAAAATATCGGGGGATTTACGCAACAGCTTTTTAACATCTTTCAAAACTCTTTCTCTGCCGTTTGCATTGCCTAAATTTTTATAGTGCTGTCTGTATAACGAGTTTATGCGTTCCTCGGCAGTTTCTTCATCTGTCCAATATTTTGGCTCGCCCTTAGGCTTTGGTGGGATAAGAGCCTGCACAACCTTAACAAATTTCATTAACAGCTTACCTGTCTGCAAATTATCTTTTATATCGTCACACGCCCACACAACGCCGTTATATATGTAAAAGCTCTTTTCGGGGGCAATGTAACAGACAAAGTCCTTTATTAAATCGGCAAAAAATTCAGCCGTTCCAATATCGTCTGGTGTATAGCTTTTTATATTCTCATATGTAAAGCCCTTAATCTCTATATTATCTGTGTATAAAGAGTTGTTTTCGGCAGCGGAATTGCTCGGCTGTATGCAGTCCTTAAAATCTTGCAATGCTGTGCCGGATCTGTGTGTGGGGTTGTAGTATTCCTTGCAATTTCTCAAGGCGGTATCAACGGTTATTCCGCCGTATGTGCTTTGACCTGTTGCCCTGTCCCACTTGTCACGCATTAAACCCGATTGACGGAAAAGTCTGTCGATTGTATCGGCATTGCCGCTGCTCCAAAAGGCAAGCATATTGCATAGTGCTAAATCTGCTCGGCTCTCATCACCGTTGTATTTGCTTGTATCGCCTCGCCAAAGGCTCAAAAATTCAGCGCCGTTCTTGGCGTTCATTGCCTTTTCTATGATTTCGCCGTCTGTCAAAGGTTCAGAAGTCAGCTTGAAAGCCGTTTGTTTTGGCTGTTCTGCTGTGTTGTCTGTAACGGTCGGCGGCTGTTCGTCCTGCATATATGCTTGATAAATCAGACTTGCACGCTCTGAACGCTCACAAAGGGTATTGTAATTTCGGTATATCTTGCCCGTAATTGTAAAATAGCGGTCGCATTGGTACATTTCGAGATGTTGCACCTCGTCAATAGGCTTTTTCTTGTGCCATTCCTTGTGCGTGTTTCCATCATTTTTATAGAAAATATGCACGCCCGTACCACTTGGGGATATTTCGGTATAACTTTCCATTGTCTGTATAATGTCGAGTGCCTCGGCTGTTATTTCGCCCGTCTGTGGGTTTATGCAATGGTCTATATCAATTCCACAAAACGGAGCAGACAGAACAAAGCCTATACCGTTGCACTCCTTGCCCTGTATGTTTTTCGTCTTAGCCTTTTTGCCGATTGCAGCCTTTGCCTGTTCAAATGTTCCCCAATTTGTTTTATCGGTTGATTTTGCACCGTAAAGGCTGTTAGGATTTATGGGGAATTTATCAACCCTTGCCACCCATTGCGGCAGTTCTTTCATTTCCTGCGGTATGTTATCAAAGTTATTCAATATCTCACCGCCTTAATATATCGGTCTGATTCTGTTATTCTCGGCAGCGGAATTGTTTTCGGCTGTGCCGCTGCTCGAAAGATAATTTATAAGCCCGTCAAGGTTAATAAGTCTTTTTCTGCCGCACATCACAACGGGGATTTTGCCGCTGATTGCAAGCTGTCTTATGTAATATTTACTAATGGCCGTGTTTTCGTCTATCTTTTTGATTTCGTTGTAACACTCGTCAAGTGTTCGCATTCTCGCTAAAGTAATAATAAAGACTTCCTCTCTTACCCACAGCCGATTTATTTAAGTATTTTCGGTTATCCGCTGTAATTTTCAGCGTTGTTGTGTTATAATAACCGTAAGACTGCGGATTTATTTTTACATTGGTAGGCTTTAAACAACGAAAATTGCATTAATTAGGCTAATCTTTGCAAAAATTCTTTGAATAAAGCGTAAATTTGCTGTCTGCCGTTGGCTTTCGTGGTGGTTAGTCAACGGCTTTTTCTTTTGCGATTTCCTCAATTGCAGAGAATATACGCTGTTTCTCGCCCTGTGGCAATTCACGGCGTAATTTGCGTGTTACTGTCGGCTCACTGATACCGAAATGGTCTGCAAGTTCCCACATTCTCACGCCTGCACCTTTTGCTTTTGCTCTGATGTCTGCGTTTGCTAACATTTTATCAATTCCTTTCATTTTGTTATTGACAAATCATCATCAAAAGTATATTATAAAGATGATGATTGTTGCTATAATTATTATATAACAACAACTGTGATTTATCAATAGTATTGTTGCTATAATTTTAGAATAGCAACAAAAATAGTCAATTAATGGGAACGGTGATAAATATGGCAACAAATGAAACATTTGCCGATAGGCTTACAAAATTAAGAGAAAACACGGGCAAAAAAAGGCAAGAAGTAGCAGATGAATTAGAAATATCACGGGCAAGTCTTGAATATTACGAAAAGGGCAAACGCAAGCCCGATATTGAAGTGTTGGCGAAAATAGCGGAATATTACGGTGTGTCTTGTGATTATCTATTAAACGGTGTAAAATCCGAAAATATTAGCATTAACAAGATTACGGGATTGTCAGATAAAGCAATAGAAAATCTGAAACTGTATAATCGTATAAAATTAGCCGAAAAAGAACGGTGGTTATATTTTGAAAATAGCGGTAATCTATCGCAATCATCAAAGGATGAATACACCATAAAATACAGGAATACTCATTATATTGATATAATAAGCTATATAATAGAAAACCTGTGTAATTATAAAATACTTGATTTACTTGTAGATATAGCGACAAACTGCGGTACTATTTGCGAGGCAGAAGATATAGAAGATGAAATAATAGACTGTAATCCAGAGTTGTACAGAAAAATCTATACACATTGCGGTATTTTAGTTGGGGAAGATTATACCCAATATCTTACACAAGTAGCAAGTCAAGAATTTGCAAAATTGATAAATAATTTTAAGATTAGCGTAAATCCCACTATGTGCGATTGCTTAACGCATAAAGAACAATCGACTGAATCCAATTCGTTAAAAGATTTGGCGGAAACAGCTGAAATATTAACAGAAAACATTATAAATGGTAGATTTAAAACAAAGGACGGTGATTAAATGGCAACTATTGAAAAGCTTAACAACGCATACCGCATAACCGTATGCTGCGGTTATGACATAAACGGCAAGCAGATACGGCGGCGTATGACTTATACCCCCGACGAGAAAATGACCGCAAAGCAGATTGAAAAGGAAGTGCAGCGGCAAGCTGTGCTATTTGAGGAGCAATGCAATAACGGCACAGTCGGCACCGACGGCAGAATGAAACTTGCCGACTTTGTACCTATCTACCTTGAAAACGCAAAGCACAGGCTCTCCCCTGTTGTGTATGAAAAGTATTGCCATATGCTCGACATCTGCATTATCCCAATGCTCGGACATCTCAAACTAAAGGACATCAAGCCTATTCACATACAGCGATTTGTAAACGCTCTTGAGGAACGCACAACGCATTTTGACGGCAAAGAGGGCAAACTTACACCCTCAACCGTTCGCCGATATTACACAATGGTTCAATCAGTTTTGCACAGTGCTTACAAGTTGCAGCTTATAGGCGTAAATCCTGCCGACAGCGACAGAATAACCCTCCCAAAGGTTGAGGAACAAACAACCGACATTTTCACACAAGAAGAATTAGGCGTAATGCTCGACAAGCTCGAAGCTGAACCGCTGCAATTCAAAGTATTAATACATCTTGCGTTAAACACAGGCTGCCGCCGTGGGGAGCTTGTGGGGCTGAAATGGTCTGACATAGACTTTACAACGGGCATTGTAACCGTGAGCAGAAGTAATTACAAGTTGACAGGCGACAAAGAAATCAAGAGTAAATCAACAAAAACAGGCAAAAGCCGTACAATTATGCTGCCGCCGTACTGCATAGCCTTGTTAAAGAAATACAGAGCAGAACAGACACAAGAGCGGTTCTTACTCGGGGACCGTTGGCAGGGCGATAATTGGATATTTATACAGGCCGACGGCAAACCTATGTACCCCACTACGCCGACATTACAATTTACCCGATTTCTCAAGCGTGCAGGACTTGAGCATAAAAAGTTCCACGCACTCCGCCACACCTCGGCAACGCTACTGTTGAGCAACGGAACGAATATCAAAAATGTTGCTACAAGGCTTGGGCACGCACAGCTAAAGACAACAAACCGCTATGTGCACGCTGTGGAAGAGGCAGAAAAGCAAGCGGCAAATACCTTTGAAACCCTATTGAATACAAACCGCAAACACGCATAATAAAAGCCGTGTACTCACAAAACACAACGAGTACACGGCTATATTTTATATCCGAATATTTAATCTTTGGGGTAAACAACCGCAAAAGCGGGGATATTCTCTGCCGATATTTTACACAGAGCAAAGCAGCGGAATAAACCCCCGAAAAATGAATTTTAAAGACAATAAACCCCAAATAAACCCCAAAACGGCTTATAATTCATTTAAAGCAAAAAGAAAAACCGTCCCCAAACCCTAAAAAACGGCTTGGTTATGCGGTTTTTCCTTGGAGCTGATAACGGGATTTGAACCCGTGACCTCGTCCTTACCAAGGACGCACTCTACCTCCTGAGCTATATCAGCATATTAAATTTTTGATCAGCGTTAAGCAACATTGGTATTATATCACATATGTTTTACAATTTCAAATGTTTTTTTAATTTTTTTCAAATTTCTTGATAAAAATTTGAAATGTTCCGTATAATACGAAATTTGTATTGCACAAATCATAAAACCAAAATAGGCGGTGTCAGAAGTCCTATAATACGCCCACAAGGACTTCTGACAAACTACCTATTACCCTGAAATGTCGAAATGACATTATATTCAGTATTTTACAACAAGTTATAATTATTGTCAAGTTAAATTACGGTAATTCCGAGTCCACGCATAACATTTAATGCGGCTGTATTTAAACCGTTATCATTTGAGGCAGTGGCATTGCTGTCAACAGTAAGTCGTGCGTTCGGCAAAGCGGTTCGGGCAAGCACGGCGTTTGAAATAACACAAATATTCGATACAAGTCCGCAGAGCTCGATTTCTTCGTAATCACACTTTCTTAGATAATCAAACAGAGCCTCACTGCCATAGGTGCATTTCTTGAACACTTTGTCGTTTGGCTGAACCATAGACTTGATTTTTCCGTAAAGTTCGTGACCTTTTGTGTACTCAATGCAATGTTCAATCGGCAATATTCTGCCCTCAAAAGTAGTTAAGTAATCGCAGTGATGGGTATCGAGAGTGAATATAATATCTGCACCCTCTGCCCTGTATTTTTCAATTTTTTCGGCAATTACATTTTCAAGTTTTTCCGCACCGTCAAATCCAAGTGAACCGTTTACAAAATCCACCTGATAATCAACTGTAATCAAGCATTTTCTCATAGTAAACTCCTTACTTCCACGGGCGCTTTTTACCGTCCCAGCCTTTGTTATGCCAATAGTCCGTATCAGCCTCGTTCCAATCGCTTTTCCTTTGAATTATACGCATAAGTTCAAAAAAGGCTTTGGTTTTGATTCCGACCTTCACCTTGCCGTCTTTTGCTTTGATTTTCTTTGCAAGGGCGGTGGTTTTTTTGTCGATTGCTTTCAAAGTGTTTTCGCTGATTCCGTTGTATGATGTGGCACGGACATTCACACCGTATTTATAAATTTTTGGTATTCCCCAAAAGAAAAAGCTGTCGGCAATATCTTTGTTGGTTGACTTTGTACCCGCTCCGGCTGCGGTAGAAATACAAACTGCCTGCTTTGAAAACATCTTCTTTTCAGGACGGTGTACCATCCAACGGTAGCCGTAATGGTCAAGAAAACTTTTCATAGCGCCTGTGGTGTGGTAAACATAAACGGGGCTTGTAAAAATAAGCACATCTGCATCATCAATTGCATTTGTCAGCTTTTCGAGCCTTGCGTGATGAGGGCAAAGATGTTCATTTTTTATAAAACAGCTTGTACAGCCAATGCACATATCACTGAAATCCTTTGGCAAAAAGAACTCTGTAACTTTGCCGCCAAGTTTATCGGCAAGCATTTTGCCGATGTGATATGTAGAGCCTTTATGGCTCTGACCGTTGACTACTGTAATTTTCATTCCTTAATCTCCACAGGTTTTTCGTCAAAGCCTTTTATTTGAAAACGAAGTCCGCAGGTTGAACATTCGTAGTACGGTTTGCCGTTGTTTTTTCCGTCATCTACTATGAGCATAGGACTTTCGCAAAATGGACAAAGTTTAATATCTTCCATAGTTATTCTCCGTTCGGATTAATTTTTAATGTATTAATAATCGGTTATTTGTCAAAAGTTTGGCAATTATGGTTTAGCAAAATACTTTTTAAAGCAATTATAAAAGTTTGGTCGACCTTTTCAAAGGTCGTGGGTGTGGGCAAAGCCCACAAATACTTTCCGCTTACGCAATCTAACGATAGCCAAACAGCTCGCTGTTTGGCGGCTTGAACAAAACGGCGTTAGCCTTTAAAAAGGCTTGACCTGAATTTTTCAACATTATTATAACAGAATGTTAAAAAAATCAGTTCAAAAACAATTTAAGAATTTTCAACTGACCGCTTTCGTTATCGGCAATGCCAAGACCTAAAAATTTTCCCTGTCTGTCGCTTACTCTGATTATTTCCTTATCTTGCGCTTTTGCTTTTGCAAGTGCGGTTCTTGACATATCAAGTTCACCGCCGTTTGAAAAGCGTTTTGCCTGTGCGTCAGACACATATATTTTGCGGTAACTTGCAAAAAGAGTTTCCGTGCGCATAATATGCTCTGAAATCTCTCCCTTTTCGGCTAATTCTCTTGCAGTTTCAAGTGTAATGCTGTCAGCAAGGTTATAACCGCACGCAGCCGTCCTGCACAAAGCAGTCATTACTGCACCCGTTTTGAGAATTTTACCTAAATCGTCAATTATTGTTCGGATATATGTTCCCTTTGAACAGCTTATATTCAATGTTCCGCTTTGGCTTTCTTCGTCAAAATCTTTAAGTTCAAGTCTGTAAACCGTAACTTTTCTCGGCTTTCGTTCAACTTCTTTGCCCTGTCTTGCAAGGTCATAGAGCCTTTGACCGTTCACCTTGATTGCCGAGTACATAGGCGGCAGCTGCTCGATTTCACCTCTGAAATTTTCAAGTGCCGATAAAACATCTGCCTCGGTTGCGGTTTTATCGCTTTGTGATGTTACGGCACCCCATATATCGAGGGTATCGGTTGTCATTCCGAGGCGGAATTTTGCGGTATATGATTTATCGTGATTCGGTACTTTATCCTGCGCTTTTGTGGCGTTGCCGAGGAGTATGGGCAACACACCCGTTGCGTTTGGGTCAAGTGTGCCTGTATGACCGATTTTACGCTGACCTGTCAGCTTTCGTATCACAGCCACCACATCAAACGAAGTAAATTTCTGCGGCTTGTTTATAATTATTACACCGTTCATAAAGTTTCTTCCGCTGCTTTTATAAGCTGACTGCGCACATCTTCAAGACTGCCGTTTACAGAGCAGCCCGCAGCAGCCTTATGTCCACCGCCGCCAAAGCGTGAACAGAATTTTGCAGCGTCAATGTTGCCGTTGGTACGAACGGAAATTTTGAAAAATCCGCCCTCTTTTTCTTTCATAGTAATGCCTATCAATACACCCTCAATTTGACGAGGAATAGAGGCAAGTCCCTCTATTTCATCCTCGCCGATGTTAAGGCTTTTGAGCATATCGAGAGTAACCCACACAATCGCACACTTGCCGTCTGCGCAATAAGTGATAGTATCGTAAACTTCACGCTCAAGCATAATTTTCTCTTTTGATTTGGTTTCAAACATCACCTTATTGATGTACGCCGAATTACAGCCGAGCTCAACAAGGCTTGCGGCAATTCTGAATGTATCGGCAGTGGTGTTTGTATAACGGAAACAACCCGTATCGGTAGAAATACCCGTATAAAGGCAGTCTACGATTTGCTTTGTAAAGTTTACGCCCATACGCATAAGAAGTTTGTAGATAATCTCACAGTTTGCCGCCGCATACTTATCGACAAACTTTTCTTTTGCGGTAACGGAGTTTGAACCGTGGTGGTCAATACAAATATCAATTTTACCGAGATATTTTTCCATATTGGGGGCTAAAAGACTGTCTGCCGCAACATCTGTACTTATGATGTAGTCGGCGGTAAAATCCTGCTCCTCCACACCCTCTGTAAGATACTCGAATTTTGGCGGTAACTTTGCGGTAATTACTCTTGCGTTTTTGCCAAGTTGCTGAAGAGCAATGCAAAGCGCATATCCGCTGCCGAGAGTATCGCCGTCGGGGTAGTTATGAGTTAATATTTCATAATTATTGTGTTCTCTGAGGAAAACGGAAATATCATAAAGATTCATCTTCATCCACCTCGTCCTCGGGAATGTCCAAGTCATTTAAAATTCTGCTGATGTTTGCACTGTACTCAATGCTGTCGGTAGCCTTAAAAATAAGCTGTGGAACATATCTGAGTGTAAGACGGTGAAAAAGCTCACGGCGAATAAAGCCTGCTGCGGACTTAAGTCCCTTAACTGCCTCGTTGGCACGGTCAAGTCCCTCCATAGCGCTTACATAAACCGTACAATAAGAAAGGTCATTAGTAACATCAACACGAATGATTGATAAAAAAGCCTGCTGCACACGAGGGTCTTTAAGCTCACGAAAAATAGCCGTAAGTTCACGCTTTATATCCTCGGTAGTGCGTTCTAATCTATGTCCTGCCATAATTATCCTCCATAGTTGTGATTCGTAATTCGGAGCACTGTAACTCAAAGTAAAATAATAAAATAAATTATTGTTTAGCTGATTGCTTTATCAAGCAATTATAAAAGTTTGGTCGACCTTTTCAAAGGTCGTGGGT
>ENA-ORPD01000230-ORPD01000230.1-human-gut-metagenome-genome-assembly--contig:-NODE-230-length-57778-cov-6.743361_pt1 | contig 57778 bp, 80 predicted proteins | sample MGYA00242143_ERZ509076 | MGnify/ENA primary metagenome ERZ509076 (study PRJEB26280, sample SAMEA2338706) | human gut metagenome | biome: human gut; feature: human-associated habitat; material: faeces... | reverse complement strand
GCAATAGTACCATATGAGAAAGTTATACTTGGAGTTCCATAAGTGATACTTGTTGCTTGATTCCTAATCTGAGCTGCAGAAGCATCTTTAGTAGCAGATTTACTATTCAAAGTAACAGTAACTCTAACTGTAGCTGCAGTGGTGTTAGCAGTATCAACTGTAGTACCTCTTGAAGATGCAGTTACAGCACCTGTAGAAGTATTCACCGTTCCATTCCCAGACACTTTAGCATAGCTTACTGAAGCACCTGTAGTTACTGCAGTTAATGTACTAGTTGCGCCTGATGTGTAATTCTGAGTCCTCGACTGAGAGTATGATAATGACGGATTTACTGTACCTCCACTCGCAGCAATAGTACCATATGAGAAAGTTATACTTGGAGTTCCATAAGTGATACTTGTTGTAGTATTAGCATTCTGAGTACAAGTAGCGGTCGTTGATATAGTTGCTGTTTTTGTACCAGCACTGTTATATGAAGCTGTTGGAGTTCAAGTTGAAGTTATCTTTCTTGTAACAGTTCCAGAAGTCCTAGCTGATCCTACAGTTGTACCATAACTAGTAGCAGTTAAAGTGCCATTAGAACTATTCACTGCTGTAAATCCGTTCTGACTGGCTGATAGACTATAACTTTGTGTAGTAGTTAAAGTGCCATATGTAGTTGATGGAGTAGTCGTTGATGTACTTCCACTCGTGAATGTAAAAGTAGCTACTGGCGAGTTTAATGTCGGATTAGCACTAGTTGATCCTGCACTGATGTTAGCATAACTAAATGTACCTCCTGATAATGATAACCCAGTCACATAATTCCCACTTTGTGTACAAGTTGCTTTTAGAACAGTAGTTGCAGTCTTAGTTCCTTGACCATTATATGCTGACGTTGGAGTTCATATGCCAGTTCCAGTTCTTACTATAGTACCTGATGATCGGGCATTTCCTACTGTAGTACCATATGAAGGAGCCATTACTATACCAGTAGTCTTACCATTACTATCAGTATGTAACGTAAATCCATTCTGAGCAGTAGTTTCCCATGAATATACAACTGAGAATGAATAGGTACCATAAGTTGATGAGGGAGCAGTTGTTGATGTAGAACCGCTAGTAAAAGTATAAGTTACAGTCTGAGTACTAACAGTAGGTAGACCATCACCTCCTTTAGCAGCAATAGTATTATATGATAGAGCTCCACCAGTAATAGCTAAATTAGTTACAAAATTACCTTGTTGAGCTATAGTTGTACCAATAGTACCAGTTTTTCCATTAAGAGTATATGTATAAGTTAATGTGCCTACTACTGTAGAATTTTTAATCGTTGTACCTAAATTAGATGCAGTCACCGAGTTAAAAGTTCCGCCTGTTGGCGTACTAACAGTGTATACGTCTGTAGCTCCTGACGTAAATGTTCTAGTTTGAGATACAGTTCCGCCAACTGTACCTGAGTTAATTGTTCCACCAGAAGCTGGAATTGCAGCAGCAGTTAAAGTTCCGCCTGTTGGCGTACTAACAGAAGTAACTGCGTTAGCTTGCCTAGCAAAATTTAAATCGTCTCGTGTTATTCATTTATAGGTAACATAAACTATATTTGTATATGTGTTATCTGTAATAGTAGTACCTGCACTTGAAATCGTCATTGTGTGATTAGTACTATCTCAAGTTCCAGTTCCATTAGATGTATAAGAGTATGTACAGTCATCTGTTACATCTACTGCAACAGTTTCCTCATCATTAAACTTATAATTTGCCATAACTTTAACTGTACAAACACCACCATTTGCTTTCACTCAAGCTCCTCTATTAGCACCTGTACCACTTGTTGGCATATTTGAAGAATTACTAATTAGAGATAAACTTGAGAGTACTGCCGTTTCAGTTTCTGTTGTTGTACCAAAATCAATTCAACCAGATGAACTAGAATCACTTCATAATATATTTGCTCTATCATAAACTTCTCGAGTTCTGGTTGTTCCATCATATACCCATTCACCTGTACTAGTGTCTATATATGTTGCTACCTGATATTTATAACCTTCTCAGTCTTTTAAACTATTAGAAGTGTCAGAGTCTGTAGTTATATTAAATCCTTTAAACCAAAGAGAAGCTTTACTACCATTAGTACTACCATTATTATCAAATCTTATTCTAACAGAACTTACCCATGTACTAGGAGAAGTGAAAATATATCTAAAGAACTGTCATCTAGCATTAACAGGAAAAGTAACTGTATTTAAACCTTCTCCTTGATAGTTATTTGGAAGTACATAAACATCTGCATTTTTTAAATTACTAGAACATTTAGCTCAAAAAGATACTTGATAATTAGTACCAGCAGGCATGTTAAAGTAGCTCGAATAGCGATAATTTTCTGTAGATGCCGAGTTTTCTAATACTTGTATGCCAGATTTCATATCACCACCTAAAGGTCATCCTATCTTAGTTAATGTAGATGGTAATCTACAGTTAGGTTGAAAATGATAAGTATCTCTTGGTCGATTATGTAGATCTAATAAAGAAGAAGTTTCATATACATCAGGTAATTTAGTATTTAGTTCATGAGAATCATAACTTGGGATTCAGGCCATATAATAAGTATCATTCTCTGTACATTCTGTAACTCTTATGTTTCTAATATAGAATGTAGAATTAGTATTAGAATTTACATAAAAAGTCATATTACCAGATGCACTTGGTTTAGCCACATATCAACAATTCTTTCAAACTTGAGGCGTTACAGTTAAGTCAGATCCATAATCTGTAGGAGATAACTCTGAAAATGGACTCCTAATTTCAGTAATTGTTGAATCGGTTCAAATTTGAAAAGATACATTATAAATTGATCCTGCTTTTACTAATCTGTTATCATAATAACCTACTGAATTAGAAACATTATAATATATTCCTCAAACACCAGAACCTGAATGTGTAACCTTTAATTCAGGATAAGAAGTATTTCCAGATAACTGATATTTAACAACAACATTACTATTTCATAAATAGTTGGAATAACTAACCCCTCCAGAATTTGGTAATAGGTTTCCTCCAATATCCTCTACTACAAAAACTCTTATATTAGTAAAAGACATACTATTACCTATAGTATCTCCCATAATCCCATTATATATTAATAAGTCAGGGCCATGAAGATATGGAATATCTAAGGTTACTGGTCCTGGCTCACTCGTAATATTTCAAGCATCTCCAATATAACCAGTATCATAATTGTATTCTCTAATAGTAAATCCCTTCTGATCTCCCTTAATATATTGAAAGTTATCTATTGTTACTTTATAATGTTTACCTACTACTAAGTCTTGTGCTAATGCTCTATTATCAAACTCATGAGTAGCAGAATTCGTATTTATTGTTAAAGAAGGCGTATACACTATCAGTCCTGCTCCACTACCATTAAGTCCATATGCTGATTTTAAATCCATAACTATAATTATTTATCGAAGTCAGATATATTAAACTGAAGTTCAGTTGTTTGAAAGACTACCTTTATTATATCTTTTGTTATATATATATATTCACAAACATTAGTCAAATCTCTATTTACTTGAGTATCATCATAAAAAATATAATTTCCAGTTATAATAACTGTTTTTCTGTCACCGTTTGAATCTATTCAGGTAGGACCGTTATTAACTAAGTTTGTTCTGTATTTATCAACATATGTTGTTGAAGCTACTAACTCTTTTAAGTCAGCAGTCTCTGTTGATCAACCTCCAGATTTAGTAATATCATAATATATATAACTGATAGACCTCGTTCTATTTATATTATCATACTTTCAGTCTCCATATTCAATTTTACCATATTCTGTTTCTGAAGTGTGTTCAACTTTTGTTTCATCAGGATAAGTATATTTAATAGTTACCTCTCTAGTACGACTAATATTACCACCTTCATACTTTCAGTCTCCATATTCAATTTCAGTCTCAGCTAATTCTTCTTGAGAATCAATATCTAATCCTCCATCATCAAAGAAAGCCATAATTGATCTTGACCGAGTAGTATCATTATATTCTCAATTACTGTAACTAGTTGTTAGTAATGAATTACCAGTAGCTCCACCACTATCAATTGTGAGCCAAGGATCTAAAGCACCATCGTTATATAAATAACGTAATTGCGTACCACTAGAATGATTAGAAAGAGTTGCTATAGGATATCTATAGCCTATTCATGCGGCTAAATCTTTATGTGCTGTTACTGGACCTGGAACTATAAGTATTGCTTGAATATATGCAGTTACAGCATTAGAACCTGTATTATCATTATAATATATAATAGGTTTATAATATTGACATCTATCCGCTGGAGTGAATGTTGTATACCCTCATTTTCACTGACCACCTGGTCAATATTGATCACTTTCTAAATAATTTATAAGATTCGCATTTCAGCTAATTTGATCTAAACTTCCTCATGCGTGTATTGGTTTATTATCTGCTTTAGTTGGATTAACTTCAGTCTCAGTATACATTAAACACATAGTAGTATATATCTTACCTGGAGTAACAGGTATTCAGCCACTATATATTATTCCTTTACCTAATGTAGTTTCAATACTAGGAAAACCCATATAGGTTTGTTTTGTATCTGTTGTTCGACTGATAGAACCTCCATTATCAACTCAACCACTTGGTAAACTAGTACCAACATATCCAAAAGAACTAGCTAATACATTATTCCCATTAAAGAATCTTAGATGTCTTATATGATTTTGAGCTGTTAAGAAATCAGTACAATCTTCAGGAGGTCTTATTTGAGTAAGTTGCTGAGCAGTAGGTTCATTTACTAATTCGCTATAACTATAATCTATTGGATTTATAGTATATCCAGGTGTGTCGAGATAGAGCTTATCTACAACTATTTTAATATTTTTAAAAAAGATATTTACTGGAACGCTTGCATGCCCAGTTGGAAAAAATATTATATTTCCTTGATTATATCCAGAATAATATACTCTCTTCCAGGTACCTACATTCGTCTCACTATATACCAGATCCTCTTTAGTTACAACAGCACCAGTTTCAGCAAAACGACCTCATTGGAAAGGAATGTTACAATAACAGTCTAATGATACAGTAATATTTTTGTTAACAAATTGGCTCCCTTGAGCATATATTCCCCCATAAACACCAACAGGATGACTTATAATAAATACAGGATAACCAAATTCTGTAGTACTCATAGAGGTCCTGTTTGTATTATCACTATATCAGAAATCTCAATTGATAAAATTAGTATTTAGAGGAGTTGTAGTATATTTGGCATTATCGCCAGGTGCTGTATAATAATACTCTACAGTAGATAAGCCAAATCTCCAGTCACTAGCATCAACGTCTCCCTCTATAACTTTATATCAATAACAAGTGGAGTTTTGCTCCTCTGGAGCTGAAGATAATCCAGGAAAGTTATAACATCCTACACCATTTATAGCACTAGTGTTATTTGATGTAGTAAATGTAGACCTTACAACAGTTGGCTCAGTACTATAACAATATGTAGGATGTTGTCACTCTCACTCTCCTGTAGTCTTAGATCCATACACATAATGTACAAAATATCTATTCGCATCTCTTAAAGCTTGAGAACATTTTGCACACAAGTATACGGTATAAGTAGTATTTGGTTTTAAATTACTAATACCAGTGGTAAAATATGCATAACTAGAAGCTGTTGTTGGCAACATATTATTAACTATCACATTCAAATTTGCCATGTTATTAGTTTTTTGATAGTTATTTAATGTGAACCAAGGTTTCTAATTTCTCTACCTTTTTTAATAAACCTTGAATCTGTAAATGTAATAATGCAATATTATTTACCCCTTTTATATCATCCTCATTTGTATATACTAATTCTGGCATTAGTTCTTCTAATTCCTGAGCAATAGGACTATAGCCCCTAACTCCACTAACTTTATAATTAAATGATTTGTTTAAACTAATAGCCTGCAAAGCTCTAGTAATAGTTTCTTCAGGAATACTTGTAATATTAGTTTTTAATCTAATATCAGAAGTACTAAAGTTCACAGCAGTATAAGTTTTAGTAGGATCAAGAGAAGTTGCCATTGTGGCAGAATCTGCATTTCCTGTTAGGTGGCCAATAAAGTTATCAGCAGTGATATTAATATTAGATGCATTAGAAGTAATCTTCATTGCCTTTCTTCCTTGTATACCTAATAAGACAGTTTCGTTTGCTTCTTGTTGTAACCTCCAAATACTGTTTCCATTTCCACTACCTAATCTAAAACATAAAATAGATGGATCATTACTATCTGATATAATACCTGTAGTATTAAAAGTAGTAGAACTCTTTTGCCCAAACATTGGAACTCCAGAGAACACTTTATATCCAGATATTATTTGAGTAGATGTTAAATCTACATAATTACTTAACGTACTTGGTTCTACATAATTTACTCCAGACACGAAGTTTTGAGAATGATAAATGACGGCATCCACAGAGCTTTCAGTACTATCAGGTCTAAAGATTAACGATTTTACATTACCAGATAATATATTTGTAAATAGTAAACTAGTATAATTAGCACTACCAGTATTTTGAAACTGTATTTGTGGGAAGGCAGTAGCAGCTACACCTAAATAACCAGTGCCTTTAATAGAAGAACTCGATGTTAATTCACCTGATAACCTACCACCAGTTAGTGGTAGATAGCTACCTAACGATGTAGTTAAACTAGAAGGAGTAACATAATCTGTACCTGCGACAAAATTTAGTGAATGGAGAATAACGCCTGATTGACCTCCAGAAGTTGGGACATATATTAATTTTTTATTTTCTGGATTACTTGCTAAAACTTGAAGTACCGACATATTGCTATTTTCATCTGTAAAGAAAATAGAACCTCCTTCTGTAATATGTAATACAGGCGTTTCAACAGCTTCTGCTACAGTTACTATGCCAGTCACATCACCACCAGTTAGTGGTAGATAGCTATGAGTATGACTTGTAATATTACCAGTTAAAACCGCCTCAACAGATTCTTTAGTAAGTTGAAATATACTACCCAGATATTCCCATACTGTACCATTTCAAACAAATTCTGAACTATCTGGATAAGTATTATTTGAACTAACTACAGTCCATACATCTCCAATTTTGTTATCAGTTTGTGGTAACTCATCATAAGTTTGTTTAGTACCTTTATATTTTAGAATGCCTGACAACAAGTTGTCAACTTCTTCTTTAGTATAAATTTGAGATAAATGATATTTAAGTTTACCAAATGCCCCAACAATACTATCAGTAGCAACTATTTCCTGAACTGATTCAGCTGTAGTCAATCCTGTTAATAACTTGTTATTAACAACTTGGTCTGTTAAATTTGCGGTAGTATAGATCACATTACCATTAGCTGTAACAGATTCTCCAATTATGTTAGTTGAATGAGTAGGCAGTCCGATCTTTGTAGTTGTATCATCAATACTTAATCAAGCATCAGATTTATCTCCAGTATCAGTAGTATAATAAATATTATTAGTTTGAATACCTGGTACTTTAATATCTCCAGTTATCTCTCCTCCTGTCAGAAGTAAATAATTACTTAAATCAGTTGTTAATTTACTAGGAGTTACATAGTCTTCATCAGCAACAAATGAATTCTCATCATATATTTTATACTTTGAATAGCCTGTTTCTCTACGTAATGCTACTTGAGATCTAATAATAGTAGGTCTAGCTACATCAGCAATATTTAACGTTCCAGAATAAGAAACAACATTATAAGACTTACTTGCAGTAGTATCTAGCACAGTTATACTAGCTGCATCACTATTACTAGTATATGATAAATTAACATTTCCTGTTAAAGTGCCACCGCTTAGTGGTAGATAATTTGCTATTTGAGTTGTAAAATATAATGGGGTGATATAGTCTGTATCCGCTTTAAAATTATAAGCATGATACATTTTGTATTGCGAACCGTCATTTAGTTTTACATACACTTCTCCAATTTCTTCTCCTGACGACAAAAGAAAACTATAGTTATTACTAGTTCCTCTACTAGTAGGAGATATAAATGACAAATTGTTTTTTTCTGGCTCTAACTTAACTAAATCGAGTGCTTGATTTCTAATATTTTGCCCCCCAAGGTCTATAGAACCTACCATCATCCCGCCAACCAAAGGTAAATAATTAAGAAGCTGAGAACCTAAGTTGCTAGGAGACACATAGTCAGTATCCGCAATAAAATTACCTCTATCTAAAATTTCGTAACTTGTAGAACCGCTATTTCTAGAAAGAGTTTCTTTAGTATATAATATTGTTGAACTATTAGTATTTCCAATATTAATAGTTATAATATCATCAGATAAAACTCCAATAAGATTACCACCTGTGGAGTCTTTTAATGAAAATGATGGAGATAGATAGATATCTCCAGAACTTAATGTTAATGATCCGCTTAAGGTACCACCAGTTAGTGGTAGATAAGCAGTATTAAGTTTATTAATTAATTCTTCTTCCGTCCCAGTATATCCTGCAGTATTTGCTAAAGCAAATAAACTAATTTCAGAAACTGAAGAATCTATATTGTCAATTAAGGATTTTAATTGTTTTCCTTGATTAGCACTTAAAGCATGGATAGTAGAATCACTAGTTAATAAATCATCTACAATTACACTATACGACTTACTATTAAATAGTAACTCACCTGTATCTGAAGCAAAGTATAATTTATCAACATAACTATCAGCTTGATAGGCTTCTCTTTTGCCTTCATAGAATCCTACAAAACCTACTCCAAGTGCTTTAATTTCTTTAATTGTTCCCATATTATGCTGTTACTTTTACAACGGTTAATGCTTGTTTAATATTCTCTACTTCAGTACGTAAACTTTCTACTTCGGATAAGTATGCTACCTTTTCATCACCACTTGATAAATTAATAACTGGACGTATAGAGGTCTGAAATTGTAAAGGTATACTATTACTACCAACAGTTAGATTATTACTAGCATCTATATGAATCATACTAATTACAGAATCATTTGCTAGTGTTCCAAATAATGAACTATTGTGAGCTAATTTTATGTTGTTACTATTGTAATAGTCAACTTTATTTGATAACATTTCATTTGTCTGGTCTTTAGTATAGTAATCCTCAATGTTAATACTAACACTATTAGTTCCCAAAACCTCTCAATGAAATTCTCCAGAAGACGGACCTTCAATTACTGTGTATTCCGTATATCCATTATTTTCTGATGGATTTTCTTCAGGAATAAGATATAAAGTTCCTATAAGTTTTCTGATTTCAGAATCACTTAAGCTTTTTAAATCTGGAAGCTGATTTTCATTCTGAAGAAATACTAATTTAACACTTGTAGAATTAATACCAATAGTGGCAAAAGCCTTCTCAAAATCTAATTTTGATAAAGCGTCAATTCCAGCATCTTCAGTAGTAAGTAAATAAGATTCATATAAGAAATCTTTCGCAGAATAGTGATCCATAGCATCATCACATGGATCATATCAAATTTGAGTAGTATCAACTGGAGTATAACAACCAATAAATACATTTTGATCTCCTGGATCACCTTTTTCACCTTGTGGAATGCCAAACTTTAAATTAGCATCACTAATACTCGGATTTAAATCTGTTACAAAAGGCTGAGCGTCAGGCGATAGTTTATCAACTTGTTCAACCACTGTAACAGTAGCAGGCTTGCCCTTAGGTACTTTTAAATCTAAAGCTCATTCTCTAGGAGCATTTGTTTTATCAATACTTATCTGAGGTAATTGGTCATATTCAACAGTTTCAATAGTGCCAGCAACAAAGCGAGGTAATACAGAACCAACTGAAATAATTCTTCGGCCAGATGTCATAGTAATCTCTAAAGCTCCTTCTTTATCAGTAATATTAACTTCAGCAATACTATCACCTCTTAAATCACTTAAATAGCATAATGTTGTCCACTCACTAATTGGAATTCCATCATATCCTCAAAGAATCCGATCATCATATTGATTATCAGGATCTCCTCAAGAGACTTGTAGTTTGGGGCTTTTGCCAGGAACTCCTTGAGGTCCAATAGCTTTTCCGACTAGTTCCCAAGATTCTCCTTTATTATAAGATACTTCCCAAAAAGTATCCTGTACACGCATAACAGGAGTTATACCATCTTCACCTCTTTTACCTTGATCTCCTTTATCTCCTTTAAGCCCCTGAGCTCCTACAACATTTCCTAGTGTAGTTCATTGACGGCCATCATAAGATACTTGCAAAAAATTATTTTGCATACGTAGTAAAGGAGTAACACCATTTTTACCTGGAAGACCCTGATTACCTTGATCTCCTTTATCTCCTTTTACTGTTCCAATTATACTTCAATGCTGTCCTTCGTCATAAGATACTTGCAATACTCCATTAGCACCAGATTTTAATATAGGAGTATTACCTTGAAGTCCTCGTTCACCCCGCTGTCCTTGAGCGCCTGTTGCTCCTTTAAGCCCTTGAGCTAAAACCTTTTGACCATCTGAAGCTAGTAGTCATTGGCCATTTAAAGTTCAGTAATATAAACCATTAGTATCTTTTTTTGCACTAATAACTGGAGTATTACCATCTTTGCCATCTTTTCCTGGGGTTCCTTGCGGACCTCTGATATTCATAGTACCAGGATTACTAGGATTAGATACTAAAGATCAAGTCAGATTACCTGTAGATGCTTCATAAGAAGGTTCTCATACTGATCCTTCTGGGCCTTCGATACCTGCTAAAACAAATGTTCAATATTCATTTGGCTGAATTCCTGTAATTTCACCTTCTGGATTTTTAATTAAAACAGGTTCTGTTGTTGCACTAGATAAATGACTCTTTGAGCATGAGAGTAAGGCTCCTTTATAGGCAACAAAATCAACAATATATTCGTCATTAAAATAATTAGTTTCATCTTTTCATTCACCAGACATTTTAAAAGAAGTTCCTTTGTAATATTGTCTAGAATTAAAAATCCCACATTTGTTTGACGAATTTGTGTTACCTAGAGGAAGTATATTTTTTTTAGATCCCATTATAATATTCTATTAATTTGATTATGTCTTTACTAGGTAAATTACCATGTTCAATTAAATTAATAACATGGATAAGATTAGTCATTTTATCTAAATTTTTATTATTAAATGAGTATCCAATACTAACATTTAATAATTCTGTTGTAAACAGTTTATACAAATGGTCATATAAATTATCCACAGCCGCATCCATTATAATTAGTATTTAATTCATCTGCACATATATTTTCACATGTAGATAAATTATCTATAATTCTCTGAGCCTCTGCATAATTCTGGTTACAAATTAGATAATTTAGCGTATATATTGCGCATAGTAAGAAATCACATCTCTCCTTTAGCATTTGGTCAATACTACATTTTTCAAATGAACATAATCTTGCATTGTTTAATAACATACGCTTTTGCAAAGATATTAAACATTTTTGCAGTTTACAAATACTAAATAGCCTTTGTTCAGCAAAAAACGTTTGTGATCCCTTATTATCAGTAGTAATATAATCTAATATATCTATATTTCTAGTTTCATTATTTATATATGACGAATATGTTGAAACTGTTGATACACTAATTGCCTCATTTACATTGTATTCAGCTTTTCCATTAATTGGACCCAAATATATCTTATCATTGTAATAAAATACTTCATTACTGATATTATAATAACCTGATTTATTACTAATTTCTAACTGTTCTAGCTTTGGTATTAAAAACTTATTATAAGAATATATCCCATCTCTATCTAATTGGTAGATAGTACTATCACGTAAATAATAGTCTCGATTGCTAGTAAATTCAGATATTTTAATTGAATTCAATAATGGTTTAGTATCTTCATTATATATTAGAAGTTCAAGTGTAACATAATTTAATAAACTATTACCCAGGTCACTATAATTACTGTTATCAATAACAGTTAAGTTACAATTATTATCTTGAATAAGTTCTATAATTAAATTTTTATCCATTATACCACTTGTTTAATTTTATCATTATATGGATTGCTATCAAATACTTCAGCAATTTGTGCTTGCACTTGTTGCTGTTTAGCATCAATTAACTTATCGTTATATTCTTTCTGATTTTGTACTTTTTCTTTCTCAATTATCAATTTTTGTTGTTCTAATAATAATTTAGACTGATTATTATGTTGTAATTGATTTTGTACTTCAGTAAGTTGATTTTGTAAGTCTTGATTTTGTTTTTGTAGCTCTTGTGTAGTTTGTTGATATTGTTGAAGTTGTTGCTGCATCTGACTGATAGTATTGTTTTCATTTTTCTTAATACTCATTGCTTTGTCAACATAACGTTTTAATTCAGTCATACTATTAGCAACAGCAATATTAACTGCCATTTCTGGATCAGACATGCCAGCTTTGATAAGCTCGATATTTAAAGCTTTAACTGTTTCCATATCTTTAAATGATTTTGAACTGTCTTCAATATGAATATCAAAATCAGTAACTGTGTAATGTTCTGGTAAAGCTGAAAATATTTTGGCATACTTATTACCTAAAATAATAGTTCCTTGTAGCCCATTTGGAAACACAAGTTTAGCTAAATTTAACATATCATAATTTGCTTCCTTGTACATAATGTCCATTGCCTCAAAGTATTGCTTAGTCAACAATCCAGACATTTTAACTCCTAACTGAACATTTGACACAGCATCTCTTTGTTCATATTGAGCTAGTCTTTCTGGTAATACTCCAGTAATTGATGATGCTTGCATCTCTACGGCCTGTATAGCTAACTGAATTGCTTGAATACTTTGAGCTTTTACAGTATCATCATATCCATTGAACATAGTATTAGTAATTTCAGCTCCTTCTTGAGAAGAATCTAAAATACCTAAACCTTGTTTTTTGTAAGCTTGTCATTTTTGTAAACGATCTGCAAGTTCCTCCCCTAATACAGCAGGAATTAAAGGTAAATCAACCCAATCACCAACAGTCCCACTAGAAGCAATTAAATTATCCCGATAAAAGATTAATAAGTCGTACTTATCCTGTAGATCCATAGTATTAATAATCAGCGAATAAGGATCTCCATTTTTATCTAAGAAAAACATTCCATTTACTGAAAGTCTACACCTACTTGGATAATCAACACTTCTAACAATATATTTAGATACTCCCCTAGTAATATAAATTTCATCACCAATTTTAATACCTTCGTGTCGATCAAGTTTTCCTGTTTTATAGTCAACTTCGATTCATTCAACCTCATAAACAGGGATTAAATTTGTCTTAATCGGTTCGATAGAATTGTAATCTCCAGGCCAACCTGGATGCGCTTCTAACCCACCTAATATGCCAGTATGTAAATTTGTTCTCACATTACCAACAGATTCTTTAGGGCCTGTATATCTAATAATATATGTTGGAGAACTAGAATCCGTAGAAGCTTTAATGTCTTTTAATTTTTTAACTGCTTCAGCGGTTAATTCTGACCTAAATTCATTTAGTATATTTTCTTTAGTCATTCATCTACGAATAACAGCTCTTCTAGAATCAGCTAAATATGGTGAATTTGGATTTCTTTCAACAAAAGTATCTAATGGATTTAGGATTTCTAGATTAATACTAGAGTTATTCTCAGTAGGCTTTACACGATAATAGCACGTACCACTAACTAATAAATCTGTTAGCAATTCGTGCATTTTCCTTTTTAAATCTATATTTCTAGATTGTCTAATATACTCTAATATATTTTGTGCAGCAATTTCATATTCGGAAACAAAAGACTGATCAATAGCTTCTTGAACTCTTTTAATTTCATTTTCTATAAATGGATCTGTAACAACTTCTTTATTATTTAATATAGCTGCTATAATATTATTTCTAAGATATGATTCTAAATACTGATATACAGCTTCATTAATTTTTAATTGCTTTTCTCTTAAAATATTTGATACTGTTGCTGTATCCTTACATGACACTTTTAAATCCTGATTCAGTCCTAGATATTCTCCAATAAGAACATCAATATGTTTCTTAATTAGAGGAGTAAAATTTATTGACGTTGGTGTTCCAATGCCATAGTTTAACTCTAAATGTTTAAACTGATCAGCGTCTCTATGTGCATGATAATAATTATATGCTTTTCTTATAGCAATCTTATCATAAACTAAAGCTCCTATAGTTTCGTTTATTTTACTGACTTCTTTCTCTATTACCATAATCAAATATTATATATTGATTTCCAATACCAGGAGTAGTTTGAATACCTTTAAAATATTTAGTTTTTTGTAATTGCCTACTTTGAAACTCTTTTTCTAAATATTTTAAAAACCCATCTTCAGTACCCTGATATGCAATACTTAGAGGTGCTCTTCATTGATTTAAATCTAATAATAGATTATATTCATCACCATCTATTTCTAAGGTTAAATCTGAGACGTACTCAACACACATGGTTTTTCTGATCAGTTCCTCTATTTTATCAATTATATCCATTACTTTTTGGAATTACACCATACTGTTTATAACCTTTTTCATCTATATATCAACCTATATCCTTTCATTGATTTTTTGTTTCATTTTGTATTTTAGGAGTCAGACCCATTAGTTCTTCATCAGCAAGTTCTGTCATTCCCATACTTGCAACAATATCAAATTTCCGCTTATTCTCATAAGAATATTTTAATAATTGTTCAAGCATTGGGTCTATATCCATAGAATAACAATAGTCATTTACGAAGTTATTGATTAATTCCAGGCTATGTTTGATAACATATTCTGTTGCAGGAACACCAATCATTTGAGAATTACCTCGTTTAATATCTCCTAATGTTGATTTAGGTCTCCGCATAAAAAGATTATCTTTTTTCTTTTCCTTGAAATAAGTTAAAATACTAATTTTAGTATGTTCTAGTAAAGCCTTACAATTATATAATACTAATAATTTCATAGCAGTATCATAAGCTTCTCTAATGTCTCTAGGTCGATCTTTATATATAGCGACATATTTAGGTTCTTGTAAGCCAAAAGCTCTTTTCTTAATTAAGATACAAAAATCCGATACATCTCTGTCTGTTGCAGAATCACCTGTACCTTGATCAATAGAGTCAATGCCAGCTATATATAAATTTTTATAAATACTTCCAGAAGAATCTTTCTGAGGCTCTTCGTAAATTCATACATTTCCTAGATTATTTTCTTTGATTTTAACTTTATTTAATGAGTTATCGTCCTCAGATCTATCTCAAAGTAAAAAACATTTTTTAGGCTGTAATCCTTCTTTTAAAATACGTATTTGTGTAAGACGATCTGCAATAGCAACTGAATCAAATATGTTTTCACCCTGTTTAAATAAAGCTTCATTAGGCGTAAAACAGTGCTCAGCACAATAATCAAGTAGATCCTGACCTTGCATCTTAGATCGTTGTTTTTCATAAAACTTTTTAAATTCTACAGAATTTGTGACGCCTCTATGATCTAGATATTTTTTCTGTAGACTAAATTTATGTGCAGGAATGAAAAATCCTGTATATTGTGGTTTACCGTCTTCGGTATCAATATTTTTATAAGGTAAGACTCCATAAGCTTCTGGATCAGAGAACATTCTCGATAATCCTTCTAGTGCAGGTCCAGAGTCACCGCCTGTCCCACCAGCAACTCGAATCGCGAACTTCTTACCTCCTAATTCTACAAGCGCATTTCCCTTAATTCAACTTGATATTAAGTATTTATTAGACCCAGCTTCTTCAAAAATTAACCTATCAACACGATCACCTCTGATTTTATCAGAAGTATCAGCAACAATCCCCTCAATCTCCGCCATTCTCAGTTTTGTTACCTCTAAGGCTTTTTATCCTTAGATTCTATATCTTCCTTTTTGATATAGCTCAGCATATATTTTCATCTAAATTAGATGTCGAGTACTCTTGGTCATATTATATTTATTCAATGACTATGCGTTACACTATTGATTAACCTTTCGTAATTTAATCAATTAGCTCGGTATTAGCATCTCAGCCTTCACCGATTTTACTCGATTTTGCATTTGAAGATTGCTCTTCAAAGCGGCAAAAAGATTTATAAATTTCATATTTTCTATCTAAATAGATTTTAGAATTTTGATACAACAGTCTAGCAACTATTCGCGCACCAGTACAACGATAAGATAATTTATGTACAGTGGTAGAATGTTCTCTGTAACTACAATTACGAATAAATCCTCCAGGTACATTTAAGTATGTTTTTAGTTCATTTAAAAACATTTTAGTACCTGTAATTTCTAAATCACAAACATAAACTCCTTTTTTATTCTTATAAAACCTTAAACATCCATCTCCATCCACATAACCCCGAATAAAATGCCTTATAAGATTTTCATTTTCAAACACATTTTTATTAGGAAATGTTAAAATAAGAGATTTACGTGAAACACATCCCTTATTTTTTAATTGTAAAGCTAAATTATAATTAGAAACTCGAACTCTACATAAATTTTCATTAATCTTAATACTAGTATTTGATTTTAATTTTAAAAATTTTCTATATTTTACTAAATGAGAAAAATCAGATTTAATAAGTCCTAATTCTACACTGTTGTTAACGGTTACACACCCATCAGCATATAAGAATCCTAATCAATATGATTTTTCTTCAGTATCTATGTAGTCAAATACAGTATTATCAAAACTTTTTGCATTAGTTCTGTTAATAATAGTACCACCTAATAACTTTATATACTTTGATAATGTCTCACGTTTAATGTGATATTTTTTACTTAGTACAGTAAGTGATAATGGCTCAATATTATGTTGTGAATTTAAATATTCTGTAGCTGCTTGCTGTATCAATTTTTGTTTATTTTCTCTTTCCATAAAATTACTCATAAACTATTATAAATCTTTGTTATTTACCGAATTCAACTCCGTCTTTTGTGACTCGAGATGCACGTTTTTGTTTGATATTATCAATTTTCTGTCTTAAACGTTTCATACCACCATTAGTATTTCTATTAAGCCAGTTTAATTGTCACCAACATTTATCAAGTAGAGGATCTAATTTGAGATCAGAGAATGCAGTATATAAACAACGAAAGTTTCTAGTTGTGATATATGGACGAACTCCAAGTACAGCCATCATCTCACTAAAACCCAGACCTCTGGCTTTCAACAAGATAGCGTCTTTTTTAAGAACTTCGCATAATTCTATATAGTGGAAAAACTCATACTGTTTAGCATGAAACGATGGAAATGCTTCAAGACGACCAGAACCTGCAGCCATATCTTCAGGTACTGTTCTCATTCTATAAAAGTTCAGGAAGAAATAATGATCTCCTGTTACTCTATATTTACCAACTGTATATCCTTCAACACAACGCTTAAGCTGTTCTCTTCAAAAATCAGCATATAATTTTGACCCTTTAGGATATTCAGTATAAGATCCAGTTTGATCATATAATCTACCAACTTCAGTAAATACATCAGGATCAAAATCTAATCCTTCATCCATTGTAATTGGTCTATATCCTGTTAATTCGTAAGATAAGTCTGGATCAAAATAATTAATCTCCTCATCAACTAAAACATCTCATAGGCCATCTCTTTTCACATGAGTTGTTTTAGCTTTTTCGTAATATTCACTTTCTTCTGTTTCTGATTCCTCTTGTAAGCGTTCTATCTCAAATAACTGTTTTCTAAGTTCTTCCTCATATCTGTCTGTAAATGACGCAGGATTAACTTTTTCTTTTCTAGACTCTTTTAGCTCTTTATACATCTCTTTAGCTGTTTGTCTAGGCTTTTTTATTGAGGTAACGACTTCTTTTTCTTTCTGTTGTTCAGCTAACTTTTGTTCATATAATTTAGCTGTATTTCTAAGTCTAATCTTAACACTCTCTGCCATACATTATTCATCATCAAATCCTTCTTCTACATCACCTCTATTCTTAGAGGTAGTAGTAAGTAAATCTTTTTTATATGAGAGTTCTAATTCTTTTAACTTATCAGCCATTGTACCAATCGATGCAATATCAGCTAAAACATCCTTAGGTTTAAATATTGGTTTCAAATTATTATCTCTTTCCTCAAAATCGATATTATCTAAAGATACTCTCATTTTTTCTAAGGTTCTATACGCAGTTTTAATAAGACTAAGAATTCTTGAAGAATCTTTTATTTCTTGATACTTTCTACAAGCTGCTCTAAAATCTGGATCATTTCACTCATCATCTGTTAATCCACTATCTTCTAATGCTGCTAAATGTCTCTCTTGCTCAAGATATTGCTGATAAGGACTTTTTCAATCTATCATCAGCCATATATACTTAAATTCTTTCCAAGCTCTTAATCTTTTTAAACCCTTTGGATCCTCTTTACACTTGTTACGTTCAGGATCTCAAAGGGTTTTAAACTCTTTAATTAACAAGATTCCGTATTCGTTTATGCGTAACGAACCAGTTGCGTTGTCATAAAGAAATAGATCTTGCATTATTTTTTCTTGTTAAGTAAACCTCCCAGACGATATATACCTAAATCTTTTCACCTTTGTTGGTAGAATTTATAATCAGGATGATTTTTTCCAACTACTATTTCCAGATCTGGAAGCGGATTAGAAACTTTAAAGGTAGTGTCTCCTGATGGACGTATATCTCGTTCAGTATACACACCTCCACTATGAACTCGGTCCATTTGTCTTCCCGAAGGAGACTTAACTCTCTGAAGAGTTCTAGTTCTGCCGTCACCTAAGGATGGCAAAGCGGTGTGTGGGGCACGCCAATTAAAAGAATAATTCCAAGGTGTTAGAAGCCATTTTGACCAGGTTTTTACACCATCTTGACCTTTTATAATTTTGGCATTCTTTTTATTACATCCACAACCAGAAGTCTTACCTCCTTTTTTGTAACAATTTACTAAATAAGCTAACTTACCGCCCTCTTTAAAAAGTTCTGATTTAGGAGCCTCTGTTTCTACTTTAAACTCTTCCATTAGCTTACTAATTTCATTCATTCCTTCTTCCGTTTTAGAGATTTGGTTTAAAGCAGAAACAATTTCTTCTGGAGATTTACCTTCTAATTCCTTTATTTTGGTTGGTAACCACTCAATAAAAGCTTTAAGCTCTTGTTCTTCCATATTATATTGAATTATTTGACTTATTATTTATTACTTGAAAAACTTAGGATCACAAGATCTAAAGTTCTTTTCAAGTTCTGTTAGTTTACCATCAAAGTGAATTAAATCTTTAGTTGAAAAAACAGCTTCTTGTAGGTCCATATCAGTATTAAACCATCTACATTTAATTCCTTTAAACACATTATTTAATTCATCATTATGTTTAAAAGTTTTTGTAACTTTTTCAACTACATACATAATAGGAGCATTTAATTGTACATGTTTTAATGTTACAATATCTCCTGGTTTAAAAAATGTTTTTTCAATTTCTTCAATCATATTATTTATCTTTTTCTAATACTCGACATATAACATTTTGCTCACTTAGAGCATAATAGCCTCTAGTGTCAAACGGCACTGGAACGGCAGTATTTCTATAATATATATCTTCGCCAACTTTAACATATTTACATTCAGGCCCAACTGATATAACATGACCACATGCAATAAATTCTTCTGCATCTTCCTGTTCTCCACTCTCGTGTGATTTATATGTTCTATTAACATCAAATCCTCCAATTAATAAACCAGATGCTGAAGTTTTTAATTTTCTATAGGGATTTTTACTATACGGTTTTAGAATAATAGTATATCCTGTCGCTGCTAAATATTTATTATCACAATTTTTTGCGCCATCATTAAGTTCTACCAACCTAGCAGCTAAAGCAAGTTGCTCCTGTTCTTCTCGTTGTTTTAAAGTTTCTACTTCTTCTTTTGTAAGTTCAGTATTATTTTTAAGGCCAATGCCCATATAATGTGTTCCTACAGTTTCCATATGTGTGTTTCCTAAAATACTACTCATAATTCATTTACATTAAATTAAACATTATCATAAATTTATAATACAATGTGCATTTTGTACTCTAGTCTTCGCACTGATTCTGCATCCGCAGCCTCTTATAAACCCTAATTTTGGTTTGTCTGAAACTTCTTTATCCTTATTAATATATAAATTAGGATTACAAATTGCACCAATTGGTCCCTCCTTATATAAGGGACAGGTTTTACAGATTTTTAATCTTTGTTCTGATAAAGATTCATTTTTTCCTAAAACTTCATTAACATGACCATTAATTATATCTCCTACTTTCATACTCATTAAAATTTAATAGGTTTATCTCTATCTAATTCTGTTTTGATTTTTATTGATCTCTTATAATGTTTTAACATTCTCTCTACATCATCTTTAAGATATTCACATTTATATTCAGTAACTTTATTATTATGATCAGTGTGAACTATCCTTAATGATTTAATTTTAAATTTTGGATTTATTTGTTTAAGTAAATAAGCGTATAATGACAACTGTAAAGAATAATGATAAAAATTACAATCCATTAAATTATTTAATGGAAATTTCATAGTTTGATATTTACGAGTCGTTTTATCAAAATAAGATTTTTGTTTTATTTCTCGGTTACTTTTTCAATCAACAATATAGACATCATCTCCGTCAATAATCAACAGATCTATTTGACCTGCAATACGTAATAATCCATCCTTTGACTTTACACTAATTAAGTATTCAGGATATACTCCTCTTGGCAGATCAAGTTTATAGTAACCTTTTTTACAAGTAAATTTTCCTCCTAGTCCAAATTTTTTTAAATCTTGTTCTTCTGATTTATAAAATTGATTTTCGTATTCAGCATGTATTTTAGTCCCTCTTTCACAAGATTTATTTTTTTCATCTTCATATCCCTGGAGGATTTCAGCTCGTTTGTCTTCAAAGACAATTGGATCTAGTCCCAATTTCTCTATAAGACTCGGATCTCATCTTTTTGTTGTTAATAAAACAGGCTTTAATGATGAAAAAATTTCAGGCTTTAGCAATGCTTCAGCAGCTTTATATGCTGATCAAAATGCTGAGTCAAATGGATTAGTATAATTATGTATCAACGTAGTAACTGATACATAAGGAATATTATCTTGCTTATCTATGTAGATATGTTTATCATCAGAATAAATAACATTATCATCCTCTTTATCTACCTTATAACCATTAACATATTTTACTTTTGCATTATCTAATTTAGGCATATTAATTTCGTTGTATTAAGTATTTTATTTCACCGCTATCTGTATATAAACGTTGTACAATAGTTTCGACATCTATATCTTTGGGTATAGAAGCTCAAGTAACACCAAAAATTCCAATATCTTTTCCTGTATTATCCTTAATAAGAATACAAGCTAAATAAGCAACATTATTTTTAGCTAGTTGCTCATATAATACTCTATCATACTTCTGTAATTCGTTTAAATCTCCCACAAATAAGTTATGATCCTTAAGATAATAAGGAAGATTTAGTCATGTTAAATTAAAATCATTGTATTGAGTTTGAACTGGTTCTAAATTAGAACGAGTTAACTCAAATCTCATTGTTCCATGTTGTCAGTCCATAATCCCATTATGGTACTGAATTATTCAAACACGATCTGCTCTATATTTTTTGTAGAGATAAGTTGGGAGATTATTCTTAATTTGGCGATCTAATTCTGCTCTTTCATGTAGTTCAATATCGTGTTTTTCTATTACAAACTTGTTATACCTTTCAAATATATATTCAGGATCAAAACAAAGCCGTAAAGAAAAACTTAATATTATTAATAACATTGTAGCTTTAATAATATTAAACACTCCATATTGTTTTATATAATTTAAGAGAGTTCCCAATCAAGAGAGGCCAGAATCAATATTAGGTTGTTTTTTCATTATTATAAGTAATCATATTGTTAATCAATTTAATACTAATCGCAAATATACAACATATATAGCTATTATCCAAATAATTTAAATGTTTATTTGCAAATGAGTTATAGATTGGTTATCTTTGCATAATAACAATTATAAATATATTTATTATGAAATACAATAACGATATTTTAAACAAAATAATTTCTACAACATCAGAAAAAGTAGACAACAAAACTCATCTAGATAATATTATGAATGGCTATCTAGAAATGATGAAGAAAGGCAGTAAAATTCATATCAAGAAAGCTAATCGTGGAAAATTTACTGCTAGTGCAAAAAGAGCTGGGCAAAGTGTACAGGAACATGCTAAAAGTGTAGTAAACGACCCAAAAGCAACTACACTTCAAAAACGAAGAGCTCAGTTTGCCATCAATGCTAAGAAATGGAATCATAAGGGGTAAATATGGTAACACAGAAATGTAAACATTGTCAAAAAGATCTACCTAAAACAACAGAATATTTTTCTAAATATTCATCAACAAATAATACAATAGAACCAGGTCTAAGTTACCATTCTATTTGCAAACAATGTGAATATGAGAAAATTAGAGATGAAAATTGAAAAGATGGTTTATTAAAATGCCATATCTGTGGAGAGTACTTTCCAGAAGAAGCTTTTCATAAAACAGGTAAAGGAACTAAAAAGTATCATTATAGAAATAATAGAGATACAAGATGCCCAAAATGTAAGACCAACCAAAATAAAATTAAAAGGAAAGACTATTCTGATAAAGAAAGGTTAGATTCAATATTATTACATCGATTTCATGGAGCTAAAGATAGAGCTATAAAAAATAATATTTCCTTTAATCTTACTTTAGAAGATCTACATTCATTATGAGATATTCAAAAAGGTCTTTGTGCAGTCTCTAAACTACCAATGACATTTAATTTAGACCAGGGCAGAATATTTACTAATGTTTCTATTGATAAAATTAATCCGCATTTAGGATATACAAAAGAAAATATTCAATTAGTTTGCATGGCAGTAAATCAAATGAAATCTGATATGTCTCTAGAAGAGCTTTATACTTTCTGTGAAGCCATTCTTAAAAACAAATAGTAATGAAAGAGTTCTTCCTAAAGATGTTTACTGCACATTCAGGTTTATCAAGTAAGCGAGTGTGTGGATTTATTGGATGGATAGTATGTCTTTTTATTTGTATATGATGCACGATATATACTATTCAAGCACCTATAATTGCCGATACTTTATTTATCTGTAGTGCTGCTTTATTAGGAGTAGATGCTGTTATGAGACCTTTTTATAAACACAAAAACCAAAATGACAAAGAAGATAGTAAAGATTCTTAGATGAATTTGAGAATTTCCACAATGTCTACTAGGTATAGTTCTTATAAACTTATATAAAACTCAATATATTAGTACTTATAAGAAAATAGATTTCTATATTACAGATAGAATGAAAGGTGGCATATCATGTGGTATTTATGTAATACTACATAAAGAATTATATGCTAATAAAAATAATATTCTGCATGAATGAGGTCATACTAGGCAGTCTTTATATTTTGGATGACTATATCTCCCAATTATTGGATTACATAGTGGTATACACGCATTATTACATAGTAAAGTTTGTGGAAAACTACAGAAATATACACATTATTGAACAGAAAAATGAGCAAATAAATTAGGAGGAATTAAATAATGTTAGCTAATAAATATTTTGATGTTAAAGAATTAGTTCCAAAAGAAGTATATGAGGAACTTGGAGATCAAGGATCATTAAATTTACTAAATCCTATTGCATTAAAAGCTTTAGAAGAAGTTAGAGAAATATTGGGTGTCCCATTAATTTGTAATAACTGAGCAGCAGGTGGTACTAGAAATTATAGTGGTTATAGACAAGAAAACTGTCCTATTGGAGCTAAAGCTAGCCAACATAAAAAAGGTAATGCATTTGATTTAATTTGTAAAAGTAAATCAGCAAGACTCATGAGATATGAACTTGAACAGAATAAATCTAGATTAACATATCCAATTAGAATAGAAAAATGAGATCAAAAAGGCAATGAAACAACGTGATTACATATTGATACAAAGAGTTTTACAGGAAATGGTAAAATTTATTTCTTTAGGGCGTAAATATATCTGTAGAATATTAGGATGATTATTCTTATTCCTATTTATTTTTACTGTAAATTTATATTATTTAATTCCAATTAGTTGTTTAGTAATATCATTAGTATTTACTATCTTAGATGAATTAACACGTTTTAATGATAAAAATGAAAAAGGCAGTCAATAAGACTGCCTTTTGTTTTTACTTATAATATAGATTCTTAAACTCATTTCATAGTTCTCATTGTCTCTGTGAAGCCTCTTTCTCTCAAGGTCTGCTTGCATAAGACTGTAAAGGAATCTGTTTCTTTCCTTTTCAAATAAAGTATAGTTTATTATCTTTTTCTTCCATTACTAAATCACCTCTTTCATTCTGATCAAAATGAACCATTTCGTGACATATAATGGATTCTAAAGAGACTCCAGGATCTTCTCTTATAATTAAACTATAAGTGTGAGGAACTATGTTTTTATATAAAATAGCTTGTAATTCTATATCTTTAGTTGAATATTTATTTAATATGCTATTATTAGAATATATTGTTATATTAGCTGTATCATACCCCATTATTTTATTTCCAATAACTTTTACTAAGTCAGTAATATCATAATCTCTTGGAGATTCAATAAGACTAGTTACTTGAAAGGTTTCAGGAAATGTAAATGTATTTCTTTCTTTTTTCTTACTCACTAGTAATATTATTAATATAATAAAAAGAATTAAAATAATTGTAACTGGAATAATCCATCAAGTTTTTTGACTCATATCTTATTTAGGGTTTAAATCATACTTTTTGTATTTATTATATAAAATTTTTCGTTCTTTTGGGGATAAGTTAAGTATTGATCGATAGTCTGCCGTATCTAATTGAAAAGGATGTTGCCTCATAACTGCTCTAACTCCCAGTGTACTTGGTGTGTTTCCAGTGTGGTCTTTGTCATTTAAAGATCAATTAGCATGTCTTAAAATAAGAGAATAATCATAATTGGGATCTAAATATCCCTGATTTTTTTCATACTGTAATAATGCTGCTTTAAAATTTTTGGAGTTCCCAAACATATTTCGAACATTATATAAAGCATCAGTAATAACAAATTGTAATTGCGGCGGATATTTGGAGAAGTTTTTTAAACCAGCTCTCTCAATTTCCTGAGATGTTACAAACTTATCATATCTTTTAGACTGTAATAACGCCTCCTCCCTTGAAATTTTTTGACCTGGGGTTAATGGCTGTTTGTTTCCATTTTCATCAAATAATGCAGTATTACCATAACCGATTGTTAAAGTCTGAGTATTATTCTTTTCATCTTTTATATATTTTGCTGCTGGTAAGTAATCTTCAAATGCAATTCTAAAAATGTACAGGATCATAATAGTTACTTTGTACTTTATCTTCCATTTCTTTTTCTAAATCAGTCTGAAAAAACATAGGACCTTTTCTTTTAGAAAGATTATCACGAATTAAATCATTTGTCTGTTCATATAATTGATTCGTAGATGGAATAAGTGTTATTTGTTGTCCTACTTGAATTTTATTAGGGTCTTGAATAGATGGATTTAACTTTAAAATTTGCGGTAACTGTAAATTGTTTTTCTTTGCAATATTTAATAAAGTATCTCCCTGTTTTATAGTATAAAATTTACCACTGTTCTGAAATTTAGGAATAATACCTCCTAATTTGGCACTTTTAACGTTATCGTTTTTCTTTACAGGAGCTTTTGCTACATCATTTAATAAGAATAATAAGAAATCGTCATTGTATCTATTAAATAAATCAGGATCTCCCTCTGATTTATAATGACGAAACATAGTAGCATCTTCTAAATGTCAATCTTTAGTAGATCCAGGATAAATCGAAAAATCAATTTTATCAACTACTTTAGCTACTTTCTTACCTGTATTGTTATTTTTAAAAGTATATCCATATTGTATTTTTTGAGTCTGTTTATCTCTAAACTCCTCAATTTCCTTCTCAGTAAAGACATGTGTGGGATCAATATTATGCTGTCTTCTAAATTGCATTAACCTAGAATAAATCTCAGCAGGATTATCTAAATAATCATCCTGAGAAACATGTATAGTGTGAATAGGTCTACGTTTCTCGTATTCTTTAATAGTGTCTATTATAAAATAAGGATTCGTAGAATGAGCTAATTCATGAGCTGCTATTTCACTTACAGGTACTTTACTATTAGCTTTTACAACTAAATAGTGATCCTCTGGATTATAAAAACCTTCTTTATTTTCCATAAGCTTATCAGAAATATCGTACCTAAGTAACTTACCCAGAGGACCATTGACAACTTGTTTATACTCTTCTTGTTCCTCGGGACCAGAGTTATATAAATATGTGTCAACAGAAGTTAATCTGTCATTTAATCAATGGTATCCTAATGTTTTACTCTGTAATCATTTTGGAAGTGATGACCGCTCTCATAGATTTTTATTAATAATATGTCTTCTTTTATTATACCAGTTAGTCATTCATTCTTGAGTCGACTCAATGTCTTCTCGATCTGTTCAGCGATCCTTAATTCTTCCACCTTCTTGTAACTTTTTTAGAATACCTCCTAGTTTAGAGTTTTGTATCATCTTGTGTAATACAGACTGATACTTAGGATCAGTAGCATAGCCACCCTGTGCAACTCTAGATGCAAAATCATTCACAGATCCAGAAAATGCTCTATATCTCTTATTATTTAATAAGTTAATCTTATAATTAGCATAATCTTCTAAAGAAGAAAAATCCTTAAATTCCTGATTTAATCTTATATCCTTACCATTAATAACTTCTCGTGTGCTGGCAACAGTACCTTTACCTTTGATCCCTCCAAAATTGAATAATCCAGAAGGCTTTTTACCTCAAGCTGATTCCAACCCATCTTGTGCTACTAAAGCCTTAGCAAATGTGGGATTTAATCCTTTTTGCCTTAGTAATCTTTCATATATAGGAGTCATTATTGATTTAAACTCTTCCTTAGAAGTAAATTTTTTAATCGGTTTCTTAACTAAAGACTGATATTCTTCTATGGGAGTTTCTTGTATACTTAAATCAATAGAAGACTCAACTGAATTTTCTTCTGGCGTATCAGTAGCTTCTTTAGTAACTAAATATTTAGGAGTATATTCAGATACAGGAACAGGTCTGGATAAAGAATAGTCTGTATTAAAACTGTCCTCTCGTATATAAGGTCTATATGTTATATCCATAATAATGTAGTTTATTAATTATCTTGCAAATATAATAATTAATAAACAGTATTGCAAATAATTATATTATCTCAACAGTGTGAATTTTATTCAATTTTTCAAGTTCAACAATTCTTGTGTTAAGATTAGTAATATGAGATTCTTGCAAGTCTATTTTATTTTGCAAATAAGTAACCTGATCTTTTAAAGCCTTAAACTCTTGTAAAACTTTTGATAAATCGATGGAAGGGGTTAGCTCATTTTTAATAGGATGTGTAGTTGTATCATAATAATAACTTGGAGTACTATAAGGATTCGAAGAACCTGAAAATAAATCTCCAATGTAACTGGTAGTAGTCATATATTAAAAATTAAATTTATGTAAATCTTGATTCTGTCTAAGAAGTTTTTCATTTTCTCTTTTTAATGCTAAAATTTCCTTCTTTAACATCTTAATATCTTCTGTATGTCTTTCTAGTTGCTCTGTATGCTCATCAACCTTTTTATTGATGAATAATACAGCTTGACAAACTAAAGCTAAATCAACAAGCTTCGCAGTCTTTCTAAGTCCTGTAATCTTATCAAAAGCACTAGTTCTATTAGTAATTAATATACCTTTATCTTCTAAAGACCGAAATACTTTTGATAATGCTCTTACATTAATATTCATCTTCTTAGATAATTCTTCATTACTATATGTAGTAACAGCATAGTTACCATCATCTTTATTAGTATATTGTTGCATAGCTAGCAATACTCCTTTTTCTTCTTGAGTCATTAATTCTGAATCCATAAATTCATATGTGAATCTTTCAAAATATTTTCCTGTTTTTAGAATCTCATATATGTTATTTCTACCTTGTTTCTTCTCTAATATTCTAATCTCCCCAGCAGCTTGCAACTTTTTAATACTGTTACTAACAGTATTAATTGAAATGCCAGCTTTTTCTGCTAAAGTACGTAATGAAATAAATGTCTGATAAGTCTTACCATCCATGTACTTTCGCATATACCCATAAATTAAATAATCTGTGGGATTTAATTTTATTTCCTTTGTGCCTCCTAAGTTATGTGGCACTTGAATGTGTTGTGTGTTTTTATTTTCCATAGTAAATTTTTATTTACAAATATAATATATATTAGTAAATATTCACAAAATATTATCCAATATTTTTAATAAAAATTGTTCATTATTCTTGTGTCATTTTTTAATACAGTTTTAGATAGTTACTGTCATTTTTTGATACACCACCTTTAAAAGTACTGTCATATTTTGATACACTTAATGTCATATTTTGATATCTATCTATATAACTATATGTCACACTTCGTGTGACAGATCTATATTTAATCTCCTACGGAAGTTTTTCGGTTTAGGTTGATAGACTATAATGATACACTTGTGTCCTTCAGAGATACACTTACTATCCTGTAAAGATACATATCTATAGTACTATATATCCTCACTAAGTTTAGGTTGTCGGTAATATAAAATTTAATTTTCCAAATATAACCCTCCCCATGTAGTGAAGATATGAAGAAGCAATATGTAATATACGCATATGTAATATACGCATATGTAATGAACGAATGAAAAGACTCTACATTTTCATCCCCCGCCCCTTTCAAATGGAAAACGATTTTATTTTTAAGCGAAAAATTCCTAAAAAATAAAATTGGATTTTGAAAACCAAATCTATCCATTCACTATTTACACCATTAACTTATTACGTTATGAAAACAACTCTTGAGTATCTTCAGTCTATAGCTCCAGAATCTTCTGACATTATTTGTGTCGCTAAGCTTCGTGGCCGAAGAGCAGATCCTAAAGAAGCCTCTCAGATTGTTCGGGAGCGCATTAAACATCGTATTTCAGTTGTTGAAGATGTCTTAAACGAACTACACAATTGCTGTAAGGCTCTGGACCATACTGAAATTTCCTGCGCAATTATTAATACTGTCGCAGATAGGATTGTCAATGATGCTTTTACAAAGCTTATCTGGAATATAAAAGAAAGAGAAGGAGAGTAATCTCTTTCTCTTTTATTTTTAACCAAACCAACTAATTGGTTGGTAGATTATAATCTTAAAACTTATTACGTCATGGTACACGTTGCAACTAATTTTGGAGTTATTGAAGCTGAGTCTTATCTTATGGATGACAGTTTCGCAGGTGATGACGTGCTGTCAATGCTCCTCACTCGTAAACCTATTCGTCAGAAAAACCGCTCTCGTAAAGAGTACAGTAAATCTGCAGCTCGTGCAGCGATGAAGGACATACGTGAAGATGGCTGGGTAAGGCGTAAATAACAATCACCACAATCTCTGGAGATAATTTCTCCAGAGATTTTTTCATATTAACAAAAGCCACAAAAGAGTGGTTACAACCATAAAAAAAAATATTGCGTTATGAAAAGATTTAAAGATGAAGCAAGAGAAACCATGCCCGAAGGTGCAACTCCTCTGGATCCCAAAGATCTCGAGCAAAAGGGACTGTTTTCACAGAATATTTTGTTGAAAGGCGACGTTATCGAGTTACCAGATGAACTCTCGTCCGACTATTTTTGTGAGGGCAAGCCGTTCAAAACCCGTGTCAAGAACAAGGAAACTGGTGAAATCGAGGACGGCGTTATACGACCCACGCTTATTTTCGTTCATCGCAATGGAGCACCGATCTGGATGCCACTTGGGAACTTTTTGCGTGGCAATCGTGTGCACAATGCGTCTGAATATCGCGAGGCTGCTGAAAAGCACCCTATCAACACGGAACTGCTCCGTGCTCAGCATCAAGGCGAAGCGGCTAAGATTTTGTGCACTGGGAAAACTCTCGAAGTTGTTGACTTTTTTGAAGGTAAGTTCGCTCGTTTCGAGAAGAACGTCGTTGTGGAAGGCAAGTTCGACATCAAACGTATTCCGCTGTTTACTGAAAAGTAATCATTCAACTCAACCCTGTTCACACGGGGTTGAGTTTATTTTTCTAATCCAACCAAAGCGACCAACATGTACCAAAGCTACCAACAAATATGTAGTGACATTTGAATTAAATTTTATAATATGAAACATAAAGTAGTATATAATAACTGTTTTGGAGGATTTTCTTTATCTAAGAAAGCAGGTGAATGGCTTCTTGAGCACAACATCGAAGAGCCATATAAATCAGCTATTGAAGACAATATCCAAGATATAAACGATCCTGAATCTATCGTCACAAGTATATATACTGAAATACCAAGACATCATCCTCTCTTAGTTCAATGCGTAGAAGAACTTGGAGAAGCTGCAAATGGTGAATGTGCAGAACTAGCTATCGAAGAGATTTATGGTGATGTGTATAAAATCGACGAATATGATGGCAATGAAACGGTAGAAACACAGGATACTATCGACTGGATAGTAATTAAATAATAAACCTTTTAAACCTATTTATATAATGAAAAAATTTGCAAAAGAAGAACTCGCACCGATTCCCGAACGTAATGGCCTCAAAGCTAAAGAGGTAAGTCTGAAAGCACTCGAAGAGAAAGGTCTCGGTATCGTATCGTACGGTGTACAGAAGGGAGAAGTCATCGAATTCCCTGACACCGAAGAAGACGCAACTGTATGGGCACGGCCTGTTCGTGAAAACGGCCCCGAAGAAATGCTCGTCGCTGTAAAACGTAACGACAAACCCAGCTGGTTCAGCATCGGCGGACTTCGTCGTATGGACTATCAGGGTAAACCTGTAGGTCCTGTATGCGAAGACCTGCGTTCCTGCAGCAACGACTATGAACGTGTAAAACGTATGCTCGGTAAGAAGATCACGGCAAACGAAACCACTGAAATCCAGGTGTATCACTTCGATAACGGTGTTCGTACTACCGATCTCGAACCCCGTACGGTACCTGTTCTCGTATATGCCTAAAAAACGAAACGGAGAAATAACAGTCAAAGGCTTCTGAGACAAGCCTTTGACTTCTCTTAAAACAAATGCTGGAACTTACAGCATAACAAACTGACGAGGATGATATCACAATCCAGAAAGCTACTTCACATTATGTAGTAACTCACAAGGACAATGGTTCATCCAACGCTGTATACACGTTAAAAAACAATAACATGGAAACAATTTACTCAATAATCGTATTTCTTATAGGCATATTCTTAGCGGTATACATCTTCTCAGTATTCTTCCAAATTATGCCTGTAGTAGCGATTATCTTAATTATCGTAGCTGTAGGTCTCATAATCTACAACGCTACAACCAATTAACACATACAAAGCCATAAACTCCTTCCAAGTTGTTGAGGACACTCAGGCTCCCACATCATAACGTGGTTCGAGTGTAAAACACACCTGTCAAAATGTCAGTTGAACATGACAAATTGGCAGATAAAACTGACAAAATGTCAGTATCACTGTCGGGATGACAGGGATTTTTTCGGTCATAACGTAAGTTTTTATGGGTAGTGTGGAGGTGAAGAATTAGTTGAATTGATCGATGTAACTTGTTGATTATCAACTCCCTTCTCATCCTCCACACTTTTTTATTCTCTAGAAAATTCACAAAATGTGGGATATACGTTATTTATATATTCCTCATTTTCAACATATTGTCAAATATGACATAATGTCAGTTTTCTAGCAGTGTATCATTATACACATCTTATTTTAAAAAATCAAAGCCATGTAGCCTTCAAGTTCACATGTTTTAGACAATATAGATATCATTAAATGAATAATCTTTATTGTTTTTTCAAGATTTAAAATTAAAAATAACATATTATGATTATTCGATTTTCCAAGAATACTTCTGATCAAATTACCACACTTGAAGAAGTGCATACATGTATACCTATTTTCGATAAGTTTCAAGTTTTAAAAGGATTTAGTCTTGTTTTAGAAAAGACAGACGGAAGTCTTGGAGAGTTGATTCTTCAAAAAGATGTAGACTTTGACCTAGACCAATTTGAAATTGCCAAAGATGATAATGTTCCTTGTTTATTTCAAATGAAACTTGCTTTAGAAGAAGCTGGTTTAAATCCAGGTGATTTTAACTCTGAAGAAGATTTTCTTGAAGCTGTTTACAAGACAGGATTAATAAAAAATTCTGATTTTGAACCTATCGAAATAAATTAATATTATGGTAATATTCAGTGTTTATGAAGATATGTTTCCTGATTTATATAAATGGTTGATGGAAACATATAAACAAGATCTAGACATGGAAGGTTTTTCTGAAAGAGAAGGAGAACCATATTTCAGCATAGATTTCGGAGAGAAGGAGATTGCGTTTAATCGTGATAATTATACTCTTCCTTTTAATCGTAGATATCAAATTCTAACTAGAAAATGCAGTATTAGGGTTTTAGGATAGATACTGGATTAATTACTATTATTACAGATGAAAGAAAAAGTGTATTCTAAAAGACTAGAACCATATAAGTTTTAATATAAAAATAACTATATTTAGCAACAAAATCCTAAGAGTTCTGCAGAGCTACTTAGGTCTTATATAGTTTCGTCAACTATATCATGAGATCATGAAGGTGACTCCAAACTTGGTTATAAGTAACACTAAGCTTATAACTAGTGAACTCTAAGTTATCCAGTGTACAATGGGATTATATGAGTTTATTTAAAGTTTAACAATATCTAAAATTGTAATTATGTATATCTCAAAGAAAACTATGCGGCAGAAGGATTTTGCTGCATTGAAGGCTAAGAAACCTGGTTTTAAGAAATTTAAAGTAGGCAAATCCATGCTCTATCGTACCAAACGTGGTTGGTTTTTGTCATCTCCCAACGAGAAGACAAAAAAGTACGATGTTGGAGAGATTTCTATCATACATGCTCAATTGTTGTTAGACTCTTACAACATTAACTACCAAACAGGTTGGTAATCATATATTGTTCAGTTTACTAACTAAGTATTAACCTTAATCTAGTAGATAATGAGGATTAGAGATATGCCGTAGTATAGACTTATTATGATGAATATTTAATTATTGAATAGTAGGTGGTTACTTACCGCAGTGTAACATATTAGGCTATTAGAGATTGGTTTCTCTAATAGCCACTAATTAATTTTATTTTAATTATACTCTTCTAAGTAAAAGTTATTTTACCAAAAAAATTAAAGACTCACTCCAAAATAACTTTAAGGATCAATCAAAAAATGTTTGTTATTCATATAAAAAAAGCTCGTCCAAATTAAAATAACCTCTACTTAGAAGAGTTTTTAAAATTACAATTATGGCAAATTTATTTTCTGACGATACTAAATATCGGAAAACATGGTTAATCAACCGTGAACAAGCTCGTAAACTCCAAATTTTAGAGTCAAACCGAGACGTTGATCTCAAACGAGTAAAGTCGATTTATCAAGCTATTACAGAGGGTAAATGGATGCCTGCAATATATATTGATAAAAATTATTTTATCATTGATGGTCAACATCGTTATTATGCCTATTTGATGGCATGGGATAATGGTATTGACTGTGAAATGCCTGTTGAGGAAGTAGTTTCTGATGAATCTACTATCGATCTGGTTATTGCGTTCAATTCTAAACGTAAGAATTGGGTTGCTAAGAACTATATGAAATCTTACTGTACTCGCGGTAACAAAAATTATCTAAGAGTAGAGAAATTGATGCAGAAATTTCCTGCTCTCGATCTTAAAGCAGCTGTACAGATTCTTAAAGGTTCTCATTCAACAAGCACCTTCAACAATGGAGCATTGAAGGTTTCTCCTGCAGATTATGCAACAGCATTATCTCGTTGTAGAGCACTTCAATCAATGGCTTCACATTTATCGAACATTGTTTTCAGAAGGGATATTATTCTCGCTTTTTATAAAGTAGTAGATGATATTCCTGACTTTCAACAGTTTCTTCAAAATATTCAGGATTTCAAACGTCCTTTAACAGAACGTAATTCTGATTGGATTGAAGCTTATAAAGCATTATTTTAAAACTATCACAAAATGTTTTTATAGTGTAGAGATTATTTTATATTTTTGTAAGATAGTCTCTATACATTTGCTCCTGTGGCGAAACTCGGTAGTACGCATGGGACTTAAAATCCCAGGATCCTTGCGGATCGTGTCAGTTCGAGTCTGACCAGGAGTACCAACACTTAAAACTTTCTATTATGGAATTTTATGTAATCTCAATAATTAAAGATAAAATACAACATTTTTTATCTGGTGATAGTTATTCTGATTATTGGGATAAAAATTTGTTTGATAACAAGGTATATAGATTTTCTTCAATAGAGGAAGCAAAGAATCGTCTTCAGAAAGATGATTTTACTAAAGAACAGCCTATGAGTGGTGGTTCAGTTTATCCTCCATCATTACTACTTGCTGGTCAGAGTACATCTAGTAATGAGGTACAAATCCAAATTTTAAGAGTCTCGATTAACATGGTATGTGAACAAGCTTATACAACTAAGGTTGAGATACGAAATCCTCAAGCTCTGGTACCCAAAAGAATAACAGTGTTTGATTAACTAATAGTTGATGAGTAATTTTAAAATCCTGATAATGTAGATGCTCCTATTAACAAAAGTTAATTGCTACAAAAACAGGTTAGGTCATAGAGAGCACTATGACAAGGGATAAACTCCAATAAATACAGAAAGGAGATCCCGATGAAAGGATGCATAGCAACCTAGATTTGAAAAATAGTTTTAATATTCATTTTTTTCATAATAATTATAAAATTAAATTAACTGGGCAGGAGTAGCTGCGTATGAGCAAATCGGGTCTACAGTTACATCGGCGTGTAAAGCGACACATTGGCATAACTTGGGGATAAGGGTATTGAGATATACAACAGACTAGGGATGAGAAAACCTATTTCTGAATAAAAACAGTGAAAATCTGTAACCAAGTTTAAAGTAAGTTAATTTAATTTCAAATAATTTTATATCTATAGCAGCGATGCAGGAAGTTATACAATCTGTTACAGGAGCGCTGTAATATGTAAGGGTCAAATGTATAAGATTATTTTCAATAATATAGGTTGAAATATTATCATTAATCTCGAGAAATATTTTGTAAAACGATTAGAGTAAGTTATAAACCTATATTTTTAACACAATAAATAGTTATCGAGGCAATAGGTATTAGACAACAAATGAGACAGGAGTCTAATTAGGAGGTATTTTAAAGAATAATACTATCGAGTTTCAACGTATTATTTTGAGAAATGTGTAGATAATTATTTACATTATATATTACAGTGATGGAATTGGTAGACATGTGAAGTTTATAGAAAGTATGTTGATTATATAGAAAATATATAAGAAGGGTAACTGTTAACCTAGGATACACATGTGATAAAGGCGAAGTAAATCTGCAGAAGCTCCCTGTTACTTCCAGACTTAATATTTTCTATGAACTTCAAGATTATTGGCACTAATCGTTGCAAGTTCGAGTCTTGCCTGTAATATATATTTATTTATATTTAACCTTTCAAGCTTCAGTAAACTTGGATAATTTGCTCAAATCGAGAGACATATATACACGTATGTACATCGTAACCCAATGACCAAGTAAGAGGGTTAGTATTTGCTGCGATGGTGGAATAGGTAGACACGAGGGACTTTAACAAATAAATTCATTTTTTTATTTGGTATAGGATAAAGCTTTTTAATATCTTTGTATACAATAAATATATAAAGAATATGTCAAAAGTAAAATGAACCAAAGAACTACTTGAAAAAATAGTACCTGAATGTTATTCATATGCAGAGGTGCTAAGAAGAGTGGGATTAAAGCCTATGGGTAGTAATCCAAAGACTTTAATTAAAAAATTAAATGAATTTAACATAGATTATTCACATTTTACAGGACAAGGATGAAATAAATACGGACATCCAAGTTTTGGAAACTCAGGAAAAGCACTTACAAGTGTGTTGAATAAAAATAGTTCTTTGCCTTCTTCAAAGGTTAAAGAAAGATTACTAAATAATCACTTGAAAGAGAATAAGTGTGAAGTATGCGGTATTACTGAATGACAAGGTTCTCCAATTATATGTGAATTACATCACATTAATGGAGACACAACTGATAACAGGATTGAAAATTTACAAATATTATGTCCTAATTGTCATAGTCAAACAGATAATTTTAGACGCAGAAATGTGAAAAAGGTAGTGAGCACTCAGAAGGAAACTTCTGATGTGAATGTAGGCTAATTCGGCGAAGGTATCAGCCTTATAAATGATAATAACGCCGAGCTAAGTAAGTAGAAGGAATTTTCGTTTTTGTTCGTAATTCTTAATATATCGTCCAACGGGAGTGTATGTATACTAGCACCGACGCGATAACTTCTACTTTAAATGTGTAGAGACTATACACCTACCTCCTAAACTGAAAAGCATGGAGAAGACATAGTCCACGTAATTAGCTGATTCTCAGGCTATTACGAGAAAATCCCTTGGGCAGTGATGTCCGTGCGAGTTCGATTCTCGCTCGCAGTACAAAAACTTAATTTTGTTGTAATATGATGATTATAGATAAAATTAAAAAGATGTTAGGATACAATATATTAACTTTAGGGCAAAATAAAGAAACAGATATCGACGATTATGATATTGCACTAATTAAGTTATGTAAGATGTTTCGTATTAATATCAAACATCAACAGTTTTTTGCAGATCATATTGTTGATTCTGTTAAGATTCCATATCATCCACACGATTATTTTGAAAAGCTATTAATAAACGATTTATACAAAAGACCATCGATTAAAAGAAATCATCATTTAATTTTCTTTCAATATCTAGTAAGACTGTTGTGTCAAAAAGAGGAAGTTTCAAGCAAAAGAATCAATACTTTTGAATATATTGGCACTTATATGCTTATTAAATATAATAGAGAATATATCCAAGAGTTGATTAAAAAATGGAGTTCTCTAGAATGTGATCCTTGTTTTCATGTTTGGCAAGATTGTGTAAAATACTATCAAGCATTTCGTATTAATTATATGTTTGATAGTTATGACATTAATCTAAGGAAAGCGAAGAAAATCTTTTCACTAAATTCAAAGTCAGTAGAATTTGAATGGCATGTTTGGGATAATAGTGCTAGTTGGTTATGTACCTGGTTTGCAGAAATCACTAAACAGCATAAAGTCTATAGATCATCACATTCGACAGTAAAAGATAGATTAACTCAATGTTTTAATACTCTTGAAATCACCTATACAAAGAACAAAAGTATCATTAAAAACGCTTACAGAAGAGCGTGTTTAAAATCTCACCCTGACAAAGGTGGTAGTCAAGAAAAATTCATTGAAGTTACTCAAAGTTATGAATACATAATGACGCATGTGTAGTACACAAGAATTACTTAAACCTAAAGGCTATAAAGGATCTAATGACCTTTCTGAAATTATTAACTGATTACACTCATATGGAATATTCATAGAAGTAGGAGTGAGATGAAATGAAGACGGAACCTTAATGCAAGGATATTTTGGAAAACTCTGATTGCCTCCATATGAAAATATGTGAATCAGTCCATCTTATATTACGTTTTCACAAGCAGTTGATACTGTTATCAGTAAAGCTTTAGCCTTTTTGCCTGATAGTAAATAGTGGTAAGTCCCTGTAACTCAACTGAATAGAGTAGCATTCTTCTAAAATGCAAGTTGTTGGTTTGAGCCCAACCAGGGATACAAATTATATTAATAACTATGGATAAATTAGATAAATACTTAAGAAAAGTTTCGCATTCTGTTACACAATCTAGTATTTCTGAATCAAGGTATTATACAATTGGCAGTACAATAATCAGAGTCTCAAGTCATATTGGACGTCATTCTGATGGAGACTTTACAATTATTATAGACCGCAATAATAATTACTTGCTTTATAATGCGAAAAGCCAAAGTGTACATCTAGTTTCTTATAGTGAAGTTAAATTATTCATTAAGAGTATAGTTCTTTGTTTCGAAACATTCTCAATTGGAAATCCAAGACTTCATCAACAATTATGCTTTGATAATACCAATTTGAAACTAGAGAACGCAAGATTATCTAAATATGTTCGATCCTTAGAAGAAAAGTTAGCAGAGATACCTCTTCTTGAGAGTACAAAACTAAGTGAAGTTGATCCAAATAAAAGGCAATATTTTATTCACAGGTTAACTAAAAAGCAAAGACAACGAGTTAAAGACGTTTTTAGGCTTTCATCACTTCAGGCACTAACAGACGAACAATTAAATTCTATATTTACTTTTCCTGAGTTTCAAACTTGGTATATTCCATAATAAATTATGAGATATTTAGAATTGTTTATTGGATTTTTTCTTTCCATATGGCAACCTGTATATATTTGGAGAACTAAATTGCATTACATGCAGAACAAACAGTTTTCTTCTGTTCAAATAAAAGCTTCATATAGGCAGTTTAAGAAGGCATTTAAGAAAACCAAATTTAATTATAGAATACAGTATAAACAAGAACAAGGATTTTATCAAATTGTAAAAGATAGTCCAAATCCTGTTTCAGAATGTTTTGCAAATGTAATTAAGTTTGATAATGTTGGTTACAATCTTACATTATTTGGATTTTATCTTTCACAAAAATACATTAAAAAGGAGTTTTCTCGTCAAACAGATATTCCTATAATTTCAAGATAAACAACCTTTTGCTATTATAGCTTAACTGGTAGAGCAAGTGTAACATAGGGCCCTATGTTACTATGAGCGTTGGTTCGAATCCAACTAATAGTAAAAGGTTCGAATAGTGCTAGGTCAATAAGATTGACTTCGTTTAGAAGAAGGAGCAACACCTTCCTAGCACTCTAATCATTAACTAAAACTATTAAGTCATATGAATACAATTAAAATTTCAGATCATGTTAGTATTGTAGAAATTTCTACTCCAGATGGTTCATTGTATAAAGTAACTGTTGATGGCTTAGTAGTTTTAGCAACTCTAAGTATTTCAACCGCAAAGTATCAAGCTGATATTTGCACTAAAGTATACAAACTTGGAGAACAAAATGGACTAGAACTTACTAAATAGCATTATAATGGAATTTCTTTTAATTATATGTTTTGCTGTATGTCTCACATTATTTGGTATGGCAGTAAGGCGTAAAGATTCAGTTGTTACAGCTTTATCTAGTGTAATAATCTGTATGATGTTTGTAACTCTTATTTTTATTCCATCAAAAAGAATTAAACAAAATGTTGTTAAAGACTATCTTAGAGGTAATATAGAAGTACAATATCAAGATATTGTCGCAGATTCTGGAAGGATTATTTCAAGAGATACAATTATAGTTTCTAAACACAAAAAATAATATGCTAAAGGTAGATATAACATATAAAGTAGAATCCGAAGCATGGAAACATATAGTGCTGAAAGCAAGTGATATCTTAGGATATAAGTCTGATTCTATTTCAATCGGAACCTTATCTGATTTTAATACATTTGACGAGTTTTCAGCAACTCTCAGAAATACTCTACTTCGTGGATTAGGATTAGGTAACACTACGTCGTTAGTAGTTGGCAAGGTAGAATTCATATAATTCTATAGAAACTGATAAGATAATAAACTGCCATTTATTGTCGAAACAGTATAGCTCTGGCAGGAGTGACGGTAAAGTATAAGTCTGCACCGTGGAGGATCACCCTCTTTTTTACTTAAAAAGATTAGTATCGTATAATGGTTATTATGCCGCGCAACCCAGCGGGAGATGTAAGTTCGAGCCTTACTACTAATCCAAATACTTTAATATTATGGAAGAGATTAAAGAAAGATTTTTTAATAATGATGGAATATTGATATTCCTTTTTTGTTTTTGTGCATTAGCTGTAATGTTTATAATTGCTTTTGGATTTTATAATTCGTTAGATAACAAAGTATCTAATGATATTAACAATCTCCAAATTCAATTAAAACAAACTACTCATCAAATTGATTCTTTAAATACTGAAATTAAAAAAGTACTAATTAATAAGAAAGATACAGTTCTTATTCAGGTATATCCACAAAAAATTGAAATTTATTCAAAATGATCCTAATTATCTATTTAGTTGTAGTTATAATATCCTATTATGGAACAAGATATATAACTAAGAGTATATATAAATCTTGGGATTGGAGTGATATTATCCTCATACTAGTATTAAGTTTTATTGCTCCTATAATAAGTACTATAATCTGGCTTATTGTAAATTTTGAGGATTTAAACATAAAAATAAAGCCACCAAAATGGCTATAAAATTTAAATATATGTGGATATTTTTAGGTGTATTAGGAGGATTAATTTTAATCACAATTACCTTATGGATAACTGTTTATCTTATAGGTAAGTGGGCACAAGATCTAGCAGAAATATTAAGAAACTTTCCAAATTTTCATAAATTTTAAAATAAACTGATGAAAAAGATTTTATTGTTGGTGGCTATTGCTATCATTGGATTTACAAGTTGTACAACCATTGACTCTGGTAGTATTGGTGTTAAGTTTTATAAGTGGTCTTCCGATGAAACTGAAAAAGGTGGTGTAAAAGGAACCTGTAAAGGATTTGTCTTTTATAATCCTTTCTCACAAGACATCTATGAATATCCCACATTTGTTCAACGTTGCAGTTATGAACCATTTCAGGTAAATGCAAAAGATGCAGCTATTTTTGAGATGACTCCAACTCTAGCGTATCGTTTGAATCCTGATATGATTGAACAAATTTTCGTAAAGTATCGTAAGCCTATTAATGAGATTGAGGATGGTTATATTCGTACTTGTATTTATGAAGCTTACCGAACTTGTGGAAATGTATATACTTCAGATTATTTGATGTCAAATCGTGGAGAATTTGAATCGGAAGTACGTCAACGTCTTGAAAAATCATTAATGGAAGAGGGATTTATTGTTGAAGAGTTTACTACTCAGATTACTCCTCCTGCATCTTTGGTAGCAGCTATTAATGCAAAAAATGAAGCAGTACAATCCAGTCTTAAAGCTGAAAACTTAGTTAAGGCTGCAGAAGCTAATGCTAAGATTGTAGTTGCTAAAGCTGAAGGTGAAGCTAAGGCATTAAAGATTAAAGGTGATGGTGAGGCATATTATAACAGAGTAGTTTCCGCATCACTGAATGAGCTTCTAGTAAGACAAAATGCGATTGAAAGATGGGATGGCGTAATGCCTAAATTTAGTGGTAATGGGGCTGTTCCGTTTATTGAAGTAAAATAATATTAGTATGTGTGTATTTTTTATTTATATTTTACCTATTATCTTAACCATCATTTTGTATATTGTATATGCAAAAATTGTTAAGGATAAAGGAGACATTCCTAGAATTCTGCGCTGGGTATTATTTTTAGTAGTACTAGTTCCAATACTAGGATTTATTGCATGTCTAGTCTATTGGGGAGTTTTTATATACTTAGTTTTAGATGAAGGTATAGAAATCAAGGAAGATTCACGTTTGGTAAAATATCTATTTAAATCATAAATATGGCAAAAGTAAATTTTGGAGCAATTAAAATGCCTTTTCGAGAACAAACTTATGACAAAGAAGAGAATCCTAAAAAGGATAAAAACGGAAATCCTGTAATTGCAGTAGTCCACAGAAACGTTCGTCACAATAAAGCATATTTTCCCAAAAAGAAATAAATCATATAGCAGAGAAGCCTAACTGCTTTATCAAAGGTGTAGTCTCTATAGCAGAAGTCTATAGTTTAAAGCCCATAAGAAAACTATGAAGCTAACAAAAGACGATAAACATTTTTAATCTTTCCTATAGACTTTTGATCGAGTCTATAGGAGCTAAAAGGCCCAAGTAATCCTCGTCATTATTTGCTGCCTTATAAGTTGTGTAGATTATTTTCTACACAACTTTTTATTTTAAACTATTGAAACAGAGACACTAAACCTACTTGAAGATGGCAAAATTGTATAACAAGTTCAAATCTAGAATAAAGAAATATTTGAACGTACCAAAAAATATTTATCTTTGTATAAGGTTTCCATTCTTATATCCCAGAAATCGATTTTCAGGAGAACATGAAGTTTATATTCCTTGGATTTATAAGTTACGTGATATATTTCATGATAAAGCTACGGATAAATTTTCACTTGTGTACAAATTTCATAAAGATCCTGAAGAATTTAAAGATGGCATTTTCAGTTTTAAGATAGAAGACTCCTATACTATCAACTTACTAAATAATAAGATCTTACAAATTGTAAGTGCCAAAACTTCTACTGAATTCAATCTACAAGATCATGTTGGTAAAGATTTTAAAATCTTGGGTATTGAGTCTTGTCAGTCTCTTTTTGGTAAGCATGTTATTTATTATCATGTAAGTAAAAATGAAATTACATCTACTAACTATGGCTTCCAATGGAAAATGTTACAAATAGTAAAGAGCAAGTTTTATCTTAAACTTGTTGCTATTATTGATTGGATAAATCAATACATAATTAATCCAATATGTTTTATTCCTACATATACCGAGCTTGATGCAATGCCTAAAGGGTGGAGAAAGTGTTTTGGCATTCAAATGTGTAAAGAAATTAAAGCATCTTTAAAGAGATCTAACTATCTGTATAAGTTTAGGATTATGCAGATAAAAGAAAAATACGGACAGTTGAGAATTTATCCTGCTACAGCCTCAGAAGAAGTATACAGAATTATTCAAAAATATGAATATATAAGTGAAAGAACTTGTATATTATGTGGCCGACCCGCTACCAAAATATCAATTGGTTGGATATCTCCATATTGTAACGATTGTCTTAAAGATGAACAATACGAAACGTTTAAAGATTGGTATGGATGGTCTATTAGTAAAGATTCTTCAACTGATAAATAACAATATAATTAAAATTATATGACCCAAATAGAATTTGAAATTCCAAAAGGATATATACTCGACAAAGAGGCAAGTACAGACTCCAAATTAGTATATAAAAAGGCATGTAATTTACCTAAAAGCTGGGAGGAATTTGTTAAAAATCGGAGTATTGTTGAAAATTATTATATAGATTATGACAGCCGAATCGCAAAAAAGAGCTCCTACTACATTAAATCCAAAGACAGATAGAAACATATGTTTTTACAAAAGGATCGAGCTGAAGCTACTTTAGCACTTACTCAACTTCTTAATCTAAGAGATGAATACAAAAAAAGGAAGACAAGTTATCAATAGAATACAGTTACTATAGTATTGTTTATAGTCAAAAATCAAATAAACTAATAGTTTTAAAAACAACTAATCTAACTTTATTTAGTTTTTGGAACGAAGAATTAGCAATAAGATTCTGTGATAATTTTGAAGATTTACTTACAACCGCTCTAGAATTTGTTCCTTATTATAATTAACAGTACTAAAACTGTTAATAATACTGCCTTATCGCCCCTGTCTTATACACAGTCATTAAAAGCGTAGTTGGTGTACGCAGGTTCGAGTCCTGCAGGCAGTACTTTTTAGGAAGTAAGCAAACTAGTGAACAAGGGATTATAGTAGCGATTACAAACCTGAATCCCTGAGTAAGCTTAATCAGCTGAACAGCCACAGTTGTAATGACTAAGGAGCGCAGTTAGGTAATTAATTTAGAGGTATATGGCTAGTATTAATAAAAAGAATAAAGCTAAAAATTCTTATACATTTAGAAATAAATCGTTAGTTGAAAAGAAATTCAAGTTAAAAAGACTATATTTTTTTAATTCCTGTATGAGAAGGCTTTTAAAGGAACAATTAAGAAATGAACAAAGATTTATATAATTGACTGGAAAAAGAGTGGCGATTTAATAATCATGCAAAATATCAGAAATATTTCAAAGAATGGATATTAAATCTCACACCTGATCAAATTTCTGGTTTTGCTAAACAATATGAACAAAGACTAAATGAAAGTATGGTTCAACATTAAAAGACTTTTTATTAAATTGCATAAGAAGTCTACATTTGTTAAAATTTCTTCTAAGGAATTAGAAAAACGAAGAATAAAAGTGTATAAAAGATTAATTGATTAAAATGGATACTATTAAACTAATTTATGCAATATGTGTCTTTTTAGTTGGACTAGGACTTGCAATTTCTAATATTGTTTTGCATTATAAGGAAGAAAAAGAATATAGTGGTTGTGTTATATTTGGATCAACTATTATTATTATTTTCTTTTGTTTAGCCTGTGAAAAAATTCTCTTTGAATAATGAAAACACATGAAATTAAAAACTATATAAGACAACGATTGTATGATCTTCAAAGGACTTATAATCGTTATTATAATAGTATTAATGTAGATCATCCTTTGGCTCTTTCACAAGCATATAATATATACAATTGGGCTCTAAACATTATAACTCAAATTGAAGATACTTTTCCTGACTCTATTACATGTCAGCTTGATGTTATAGATACTAAAGTAAATATTGGAGTTGCTCATTATAGACTATGTAATATTATATCAAATAATACCACCAATGGAAGTAAATAACTTTCCACTTCTTAAGAAGCTTTTGAAATTTGAGAATAAAGATGATTTCTATTTTTTACAAATTCTTCAACGGTCTAAAGATAATCCTGACTTAGGAGCCAATAATAGATTAATAAAGGCATACTCTGTTGGCAGTATTGAATATCTAAATAAGAAGGAAAAAGAAATCAAACTTCTTTGTAAGATCTTTAATGCAAGAGCTTATATACATCTTACAAAACGTAGCTATAAAGACGTAGCATTAGAAATGTTACAGAACTTAGTACAACGTATTCGTTGCGATCAAATGGAAGAAGTCTATAGATGTTTTACAACAGCATGTGGAATTTCCTACCAAAAGGAAGATAAATCTTGGATTGTAGATATAGATGGTAACGTAGATCATCGTACAATCAACACAATTTTGAGATTTATTGAAACTGAATGTGAACCTATTGGTCCAAAGTTTATTGCTTTAGTTCCAACAGTTAATGGTCATCATCTTATTACTACTCCATTTAACTTACAAAAATTTTCAGAACAATATCCTGAAATAGATGTTCATAAAAATAATCCAACTCTTTTATATTATAAAAACTAATGTGTGAAGAACTCGATAAACTTCTTAAAAACTTTGTAACTAAACCACACATTACTGGTGAAGTCAAAAGTTTAAATAATAGACTAGTATACAGATATATTTGGTATTTTACGCCTATTGGAGACCATAGTACTAAAACAGCTGAATGTAGAGAAGAAGGATTTAAAACTCTTTCAGAATGTCTCCAGAATCTTGAACAATTTGTGTCAACTGGTAAAAAATAAGATACGGTGTTGCCTGGTTGACCTTACGTAACCAGAGGTAGACCTTTCCAGAAAGGCCGTCTTTCTTAGTTTATTCGTTAATATAACTAAGCTCCAGACCATAGCTAGAATGTCTGAAAAAACTTATAAAGTTTTGTCCTCACTGTTAGACGTTAAATAACAGTATTTGTTTGATCTGTAAGAATAATTAGATGAATTAATGGTCAGTCTTTAAGGAATCTAAGAAGAATAACAGGGATGTTGTTCTCAAACACGTTGTTAAGGAGTTTCAACGTTAAATAGACTCCCATCGGGGGATACAGGTATTGACTAGTATATCGAAAGTTATTAATCAAGCTGAGTTTGAATAATACTCATTAAACAGATTCAAAAAATAAACGCAAACAAAACTATTTCGAGAGCTATTAACAAGGTTAAGAACTCTCTCGCTCCTATGATGACTCTGACTCGTTCTGAAATTGCATATGCAGCGTAGGCTTGTATCGCCTTATAATAGATACAAACTGGGTTTCTTTGTTTAGACATAAAAACAAAGTGGTGGATGTTGACCAAACTGGCCAGCCTTACTGTTCCATTGACGTTGGGAACTAAAAACTAATGCTATCGAGGTGTGGACAACCAGAAATGTATCCTAAGCTTGTAAGTATATTAATAATAATAGAATACTAACACATGAGTTCGAATCTCATATCCTCCACTAAATCAATAAGTTACATATATGAAAGAAGCTAAGTATAAAGTTGGAGATAAAGTTATAGTTAAAACCGAATATGATATTGATCCTAATACGGGAAAACGCTATAATGGTAGTGATTATTTATATGCTTTTCCAGAGCATATGTTAGAAAATAGTGCAAATATTATTTGGAACATTAAAACTGTTTTTCCTCCAAATCCTGAGAGAAAAAAGATGTATCCAAGCAAAAAGATATATGGAGATTGTGCAAAATATATTCTCCAAGGATCGGATTATTCATATCACTCAGGAATGTTTGAAAATGGAAGATAAAGGTTGTAAATATATAAGGAAATGTACTGAGCCTGATGATCACATGTGTGATATATTTTATTTAAATCCTAATAAACTTCAAATAGGGACGATTATTAAAGATATCAAACATGGTCAAGTTACTCAAGTAACAGGATATGGGTGTGCAAGGGACCTTAACTTTTTATATTATGCTACATATCGACGGTGTGGTCATGATGGAGTTGGGAATTTATATAATGCTGATGGTATTGCACTAGAAGATCTTAATTCTCATACATTTTTTTATGCTGATAAGGAAATAAAACCTGTTTTAAACTTAATAGAAATTGGATATGACGCAGAAATCTCACGATAAGACTATAGAAGAGAAACGAGCTGAATACGAAAGTAATAGACCTATTTTTATTAACTGGACAAACTAATGAATTTAAGATGCAATTCCTGTGATGGAATATACGAAAGTTTGGATATTCGTCTTACTAAAAGGTGTTATAACAAATGTCCATTTTGTATTGAGCAAAAATCTGGTGTAAGTACAAGAAGGAAAGATCCTGATACTGGAAAAATGTTAGATAATATTCTTAATATAAATCAGAATATAGAAAGTGTTTTAATCTTAGGTGGAGAACCACTACTTAGTTTTAAGGATTTAATAAATCTTATTTGCTGGATTAAGTTACTTAGTAAGTTAAAAGTCTATGTAACTACTTCTTTACCTGTAGATCTTGTTACATATCCTCAGTTTGAAGAATTAGTAACTGGAGTTGATGGAGTTAATATCTCTTATCATTCAGGATGGAAAGAAACTAACGCTGCAGTATATTATGGATCAAAATATAATACTTATTTAGAAACTAAAAAGAGAGAATATCTAGTTAGGATTAATAAACGTTATTCACATAAAATTCGAATTAATCTTAATCTTAGTAAATGCGGTGTAAACTCATTAAATGATTTAAGGTATGCTCTCAATACTTTTGCAGAATTAGGCTGTAATTGGGTAAAGATCAATGAACTTCAAGACAGTCCTGAATATTATGTATCTTTTGAGGATCTTACAGAAGAGGATCTACCATCACCATATGCTCATGGATGTGAATCTGTTCTTTATTATCAAGGACTTACTTATTCTCTTGATTCTAATCTAAGTCCTGTAAAACCTGCTCTATATCATCGTGAAAATCTTCCAGATTGGTTAAAAGGAATTAAATTACCAGATCTCATCACTCTTAAAAGAAGTTGTTTTCTTACTGAACCAAGTCGAGAAGCAACTTTATCTGATTTAACTAAATTAATTCTTAGAAAAGTGTTACCTTTGCCTAAGAAAAAGTTTAGGGTTATGTATGAAGATGGATCAATTTATAAAGGTTGGTTAAAAAATGAAAAAGAATAAACTTATCACTAGGATAGCAAGATTTATAGCTGGGATTAGGGGATGTCATTTTACAGGTGGAAGTTATAGTTAATAATTAATCGTTTTAATATCAATAAATAACAACTATGACAAAAGAAGAACTTGAAACAGCAACTACTATTCACAGTAAAATGTTGCAGTATAAAAAAATATCAAGATTTCTTAAAGATGCTATAGAAGATAATAAGATTACATCTATAAGATTTCTTGTTTCGTCTGGATTGCCGATTGAGTTTGCTCATAATGGACTAGATTTCCACTTACTTCTTGTAAAAATACAGGAAGAATTAGAACGTCTTTATAAAGAAAATAAAGAGGAATTTGAGAAATTATAATAAAGATAAAAGTACCAGATAGAAGAAAGAATAAGTATAGATCTGTGAAAGCAGTTAATATAAATAACGGATAATGCGAAGACCCAAATGAGTAAATCCTTTGGTTATTAGTGAACATCTAGGTAGTACTAGATATTATAATCCATCCAAAGGAGAAGAAAAGGAAAAAGCAAGAAATAAGGCTGCAAGAAGAACTGTTGTTACTACAGCTACTTCAAGCAGTTCTAAGAAGAAAGGATAATGAAAAATTTAAAGATATTAAGTATAGCTGCTGTAAGATATGTTCCAATATTATTTGGTTTATGTGCTGCATTAAATATTATTTTATTTTCTGTAGGTACTGCCTTTATGATGTTAGAATATATTTGGTTAATTTATTATTTTGTGCTTCTTAGTGCATTCCTAATTTGGTCATTAACTTTTAAATTTTGCATCTATCATAGATTAATGATATACTATTCTTTTATAGTGTATTCTTTTTTTAGTATAGATAAATATATAGGGTTACCTATATCGAGCATTGTTATGTTTAATACCTTATGTGGAATTACCGCAATTACTCTAATAGCAGTAATCATAACTTATCTCAAGTATGGAGATAGAAAGATAAGTCAGAAAGACAAATTAACAGATTAATCTGACTTTTTATTATTAAAATGCAATAATATGAAAGCATTTTTAACTGGTTTATTCATGTTTGTACTATTGTTAAGTATTGGTAGCATTGGATACTTGTTCTTTTATGGAGAAATTTTGTTTGGAATTGTCTCTACAATCTTAACATTAGTTTCAGGTATTTGTTTCTTTACAAAGGTACCTTATCCAAATGTGAAAAATATAACTGAGTAATCTAAAAGAGGAGTAGAAATACTCCTCTTTTTATTTATTATGAAAAAGATAAATGGAAATACCATTACAGATGGATATTACGATTATATTAGAGTAGAAGGATTATTAGATCCTCGTTTCTTCAATAATTGTTATAGATATGTACTTTATTCTACCTCCAGAAAATGCAGAGAATTAACTCGTATATTAGGTCCTTGTAAAGAATACCACTACTTTAAAAGAATTATTTTAATAGATAAAGATGTCGTCCAAGAAATCCAAATTATCTGAACTATCACCACCGATTTACATTGAAGATAAGATATATCAGTTAGTATTTACTGGAACAAATTCCTGTGACGGATGTGTCTTTTATGGAAACGGGAGAGAAAATTGTATAGCATTCTCCGAAATGCATTTAATATTATGCAAACCACACCATATATTTGTAGAAGTACAGAACAAAGATGATCTTATTTTAGTTGATATTATATAATGAAAGAATTTGAAGTGATTAAATCTCGAACTAAAAGCTGTATTGGTTGTTATTTTTTCAACAAACCTGGCAACTGTCTGCCTAGGCTTAAAAAATATAATCTACCTGCATGTATTCAAAATGAAGAACAGTATATTTTTAAACTTAAATCAGAGACTCTGCCACAAGAAGTTATTACTATTACTATTGAATGATGAAAGATATACTTATTATAAGAGGTAAAGTATACCGCCGTATTGAAAGACCAGTCCGTAATGGATGTACAGATTGTGCATTTCGTAATACGTCCTGTTTTAATACAAAAGAGGCAGATTGCAATCATAGAGACTCAGGTAAAACATATATTTTCCAAGAAGTTAATGACTATATAGTACCTGTAACAATAACCTAATTCTATAGTTCAATAGATAGAACATCAAACTACGAATTTGAAGATTAAGGTTCGATTCCTTATAGAATTACATAATACTTAATAGTATGAAAATTGAAATTAATTTTGATTTTGTGTTCTTAGTATTCCTTGTTTTAAAGCTTACAGGGCACATTACTTGGTCATGGTGGTGGGTTACTTCACCGATATGGATTGGATTCATCATATGGCTTATTATAGGGATTTTTGGCCTATACTTGACTAACAGGAAATCTTACCAACAGAGAAAAATGTTTAATCGTCTTAATAAAAAATAATGAATATTTTGAATCATTTAGTTGACTATGGTGAGTCAATAACCTTATTTAACCCTGATATTGTTTTTATTACTTGTGTAAAAGAGCAAAAAGCAAGATATACTGCATATCATAATAAGAAAGGTTAGTATATTATTGATGATACAGGAATATTTAAGCCTGAAAAAATCTATATGGATGATAATGGATTTTTTATTGACCGTTTTACGCCATATTATATATAGATGATGAAACAAATGATGTTTATGAATATCCGTGCGTTAATATATACTATAAAATAGATGAAAACAAGTTTGATAACATATATATTTATGTTAACGATATGGATGAGGCAAACAGTCTCTATAATAAGATATGTGCTAAATATAAAAAGGGTATGGATAAAATCACATTTGGCTAATGAAAAAACTAGTAGTTTGCGATAGTGTTCGATCTGAAACTTTTGATATAGGAAACTATATAGCTGCCTGTATTCAAGAATTAGGTAAAGAGTTTCCTACAGAAGATTTATCAGTAATTACAAATCTCCCTAAAGAATATTTCGAACAGGAAGATGTAATCTTTTATATTGAGGAATAAACTAATTCACTATAAATTAAATAATTACCCAGAGGGGGGGGTATATTGCTTCTCTCTAAAGAGTAAAAATTATGAAAAATATTGAATCACCAACAAGAACTATTCTTAATCCTGGTGAGTATATTGTTGGGCACATTGAAAACTATCCAGTAATCTATGTAAAGGATAGAGATATTTTGTTTTGTAAAAATACAACAGTTAAATATCCTCTAATTAAACAAATCTTCGATTCTGGAGAAGATAAACATAGAATTGAAGAAAAATCCTTAACTATTACTAAAGAAGCTCATTTTGTAACATTAGGTTGTCTTGTTACAGATAGAGCAAATTGTAAAACAATATTAAAAAATACTAAAAAGATTAAAAATGAATAATTCTATTGTTGGTGTTAAAAGTGCAATGCGTAGTACTGTTTCTAAACATGAACAACTGCAAAAAGCAAAATTTGTAGAAAAAGCTTCTGACAAGACTATGAGATATGCTGATTTCTTAGCTTATGTTGAGAATGAAATTAAGCAGTCAAAGGTTATGGCTACATTTAACTATAATTTCCCATGTTTTAAAAACGATGGTGTTTTTCAGTTAAATAGAGCTATTCAAGAAGTATTTGGATTAGTTGCTGCTATGAAAGGAGAAAGTAGCCCATCTAATGATGAAGAGGAAGCAGTAAATACAATTGAAGTAATTCTTGCCAATGGTGAACGTGTAAAAGTTCCTTATGGAGATATTGCTCTTGAAGAGTTAGGTAAGGATAGTAAGATCTCTATTTCTTATAATACTGATCAACATAGGCTCTATGTTAAAGGTAAATGTCAGCAGAAATATAGCACTTTGATTGATGATATCATTGATCGTACTAAATGGTTATTGGCAAACGAATCTATTTATCGAGGACAAGCTCTAGAAATTACTGATCCTTCAGAGCCAAGTATTATGGATTTGTCAAATATCCATAGTGAGATGATGATTCTCTCAAAGCAAACTAAATATGAACTTCAACCTCTAGAGTCTAGAATACTTCATCCTGAGGTTTGTATTGAAAAAGGAATCCCTCTGAAATTTGGAGCAATCCTAGAAGGAAATTACGGGACTGGTTAACTTCTTGATTATCAATAAGTTGTAATTAAGATATGGCCGTTTATGAGAGGAATCTCATAAATTATTATCGAGCAAAGACGATGAAGCCTAAGTCAGAATGATATGGTAATATCGTGCTAACTATTGTAGTAATATATAATAGTAGCGTAACGCGTAGAGATTGAAACTTAGAAGTAAGAATATAATATCTCCAAGAGTGTTCGACATCCAGAACGGATGAAAATGTACGCTGAACTGTAAAGAAATTTACAGAAGTTAAGATAAAAAGCTTAACGATAACAAAATTGAAAACCCTACTTGCCTTCAAATTAGCAACAAAAGCTATCCTTAATAATTGGATGTTTGTATATCTGAAAGATCCAACTTTATTGGCTGAGACTATCAGACTGTGTAAAGTAATTGATAATACTGGATATGGCGTTATCATTTTTACTGAAGATGTAGACCAAGTAACTCGTGGTGATCGAGATGCTGCAATGCAAGATATTCTGAACACGTTGGATGGTGGCGATACTAAAGGTATGAATGTAATTACTCTGTTTACTACAAATCATATTGAGCTTATCGAACCTACCTTCCTGCGAGGGAAACGAATTGGTTCCGTAATTTCTTTAGGTGCACTTGATGCGGAAACAGCTGAAGTATTTGTTAAAGAGGCATTTAAAGACGGATATACTTTAAAAGGTGACTTTACTAAGGTTTACCAACTTATTGAAGAGAAGAATATTGTACCTGCGTTTATGGCTGAAATTGTAGAGTCTGTAAAAGGACATATGATCTTTATGGATAATAGTACTGAAGTTCTTCCTGAATATATTGAAAGTTCAGTGAATTCTTATCTTCGTCAGGTAGCTCTTTCTCATAAGAAAGATATGAATAAGAAACCTGAAGAAATCTTTGCAGAGTCTCTGCAGCAAATTATTGGTAAAGAGAAATTGGAAGGCAAGGTTGACGAAATCTTCAATCTTCTTAATGAATAAAAAATACACAGAGAGAAATATCTCTCTGTGTTTGTGGTATCATAGTTCTACCTTTACGTTGGTGATACTATAAGTAAATATTAATTGAAACTAAAGAACTGTTAAATTTATTAATATGGAAATTATTTGTCAGGAAATTATTCATTTTACTACTAAAGAAGAGGCTTTACATGTTTTAAATCAACTGGAGGAAAGAGAAGAAATAACTCTTAATGATGGACAGACATCTCTTACTAGATGGTTTGAAACAAAAGGTACAGAGTGGTATTCAAATTTACCTACAGGCGATGAAGGAATTATCCTTATAGGCGAAAAATATATTGATAAAGAAAGCCAAGGCGTAAAAGTATTTGTCGGATCGTTAAGTAAGGAGAATTGTAATGCAGAGGATTTTAGGTCTGAATTTGAATCGTGTTCGGATACTTTTAATTTAGAATACTGTACATACAGTGAAGCTTCATCTTGGGAAGATTGTAGAACAATAGATACTGGTTTTAGCTATGATGTGTACGATGCAGAAGACAATTTAGTGTTTACTGTTAGAAGTCCCTTAGAATTACAAATTCTAATGCGTACTGTTGTAAAGGATCATGTTAGTTACTATTCTTATGTAAATGCTAAGAAAATTACGATTAACGAAGAACATGACATTGATTATTATGATCAAATATTTTCATTTTAAGAATGTATAATGTTGGAGATATTGTTATAATTAAAAGTGGAGAGTGGTTTAGTCATCAATGTGATTGTGGGAAAGCTTATTTTGATGCACAGCCATTTGCTTTACATATGTACAAATATTGTGGAAGAAAGTTTAAGATTGAAAGAGTATCAGAACTAATAGGATATCCACCCGTATACTTTCTAAATACTGAGACTACAGATGCTTTTACTGCACCTATGTTTGAACTTGTAATACAATTTCCCATTATAGAATAAATTTAAGTAAAAACTTGTACAAATATTTGGTAGTATTATTAAATTCACCTATATTTGCAGGTATGGTTGAGTACTATTTATAGATGATTTAAACTTGCTCGTTAGTGTATTTGGTTGTGCACGCTACGCTTTGACCGTAGAAGTTAAAGTTCGAATCTTTAACGAGCAACTAATAAAATCATATAAAACTAAATAAAAATGATAGCTGTTATTCCTTTTATTTTAATCGTACTATTAATTCTCTGTGTTTATTTCTTTATTAGAAATTGTTATGTATATCAATTCCGCAATCAGATTATTGACCGTATTTTAGATTTTGAAGAATACGATTCTCTTTTTGAGGTATATGAAAGCGTAAGTTATAATCAAATGGTACTTTCGTTTAAGCGATTAACATTAGAAAATTGGTATCCGAAAGAATTCTGTAAGAAATTAAAGGGATAGGTATTAAGCCAACTTCGCATAGTGGTCGATTGCACGGATCTTGTAAGTCCGACCTTATAGGCACGTCAGTTCGAATCTGACAGTTGGCTCAAAAAATGTATTTAATATGAAAAATAAAAATATTATTAGTTATAACGTTATCACTTATGACTTCAATAGACGTTATATGGTACATTATGATATAATGCCTTATTTAATAAGCTGTTATGAATCAGTAACGAAAGCTGAACATCCTAAAACTTTTGAAGAGTTTAAACAGTTTATTATTGATGAAAGTCGTTATCAGTGGTGGTCTAGATGTGAATATGAAGTAATTATTTCATCGTGGCCAGGACAGCAGGTTGAAGAAAAGTGGGACGTACATAAACAAGTAATGATGAATATTGATGTTGTTACCAAAGTATTTATGGAAAATATTGCTAATCTGACTAAATAATGGAAGATAAACTATTAACCCTTACTTTATCTACTAAAGAATGAAAACATATTATTGGTTCTTTAGATGTGGATTATTCTGAAGTTAGTGATTGTGACCCAGCTGAATTATCTAACGGGATAATTTACAGAGTATTACCAAGACTTTACGAGATTGATAAGGATCTTCCTGAGGCTTGGATTAAGTATGTTAAAAATAATCCTCCATCAGTTAAAGAAGTTTTATTGTACTTAGACAAAATTGGCTGGTCTAACCTTATTGATGAACGATGGACAAAAAAAGTAGTTAATGATATTAAAGAAGAATATCCAAATATTACAGAGGATATTTTAAATAAGGTATTAGATATAATTATAATTAAATAATTATACTGTAATAGTACACAGTATTTAATATGGTAGTAGAGGAGCCAAGTTTATCTCGCAGCATTTGGGATGCTGAGCACGTGGGGGCAGAGCCCACCTACCATACTGATAATTAACTAGTTATGGAGCCTAAGATTGAAAGTTTACATAAGCAAAAACTCTGTTTGAATTGTGGAAAACAATTAAAAAAAAGACAATATAAATTTTGTTGCTGTTCTTGTAGTGTTACATATAATAATAAAAATAGAAAGCATTCCGCCACCACAAAAGAAAAAATTAGAAACTCTGTCTTGGAATATCAAAAAGCACATCCAGAAAGATACAAAAAATCTATTAAAGTTGAGCAACTGGAACACGATAAACGTAAAATATGTCCGACTTGTGGTAAAGAATTTATTGCTAAAAAGTTATCAACTATATATTGTTCTCCAAAATGTGTTCATAATTCCTTAGAATACAGAGAAAAAATAAGACAGAAACAACTCGCAAGAGTAAAACAGGGAATTCATTCAGGCTGACGATCACGTAATATAATATCCTATCCTGAACAATTTTGAATTAAAGTTCTTCAAAATAATAACATTATATTTGAACGTGAAAAACATATAGGAAAATATTTTTTAGATTTTGTTATACATATTAATAATAAATTAATAGATCTAGAAATTGATGGAAAGCAACATAAATATCAAGATCGGAGAGAAAATGATAAAATTAGGGACCAGTTTTTAGTTAACAATGGTTATATTATTTATAGAATTGATTGAAATGAAATTAATTCTAGTGAAGGCAAAATACTTATGAAGAATAAAATTTCACAATTCTTACTTTTTATAAATAATATAGGTAAAATCTTATAATTTAAATTTTAATAACATCACCTATTAATAGATTATGAATTCCATAAAATTAGATTTTTCTTCTGATATTTACCAATTCGGGGAAGATATTTCTGCAGCTCGATTACATGCAAAACTCTTTAATGTTATTAGTTCAAAAATTAATATCATTGTTAATACAGAGGGGAATAAGAAATTAGATAAAGTTGGTTTTACCAAAAAGTTTCAAGAGCTTTATCCTTATTATCAATATCAAACGGCAGCATCACTTGGACATGATGGCAAAGATATTGAATCGTTAATAGAGGAAGATAAATCTCCTAGCTTTCTAAGAGCATTTGATGACGACGATGCTTGCAGTTTTGTTGCAGTTGATACTATAAATAAACAAGTGTTTAAGTTTAGTGATAAATGTTTTACTATTTGTTATGATATTTCCAATTTTATGGAAGTTCAGAAACTGTTACCAGTTTATCAAAATCTTTTAAACAGTTGTATCAAAACGGCTAATAGTATTGCTAAAGTTAATGTAATTACTTACGATGGTCAAGATTTTGAATTAGTTAGTTGCAAAATTAATTCTAATATGCCTATTGATTATGATAAACATTATAATGATGATTTCAAACCTATTGCGAAAAAGATCGATGAATTTATTGAATCTATAGATTCTGGATTAATAATCGCTCATGGTATTGCTGGAACAGGTAAAACTACATATCTGAGGCATTTAATGACTCATCATAATAAAAAGTTTATTATTTTGAGTAATGCTTTAATGAATAATATTGCAGACCCATCATTTATTAAGTTTATTTTGGAGCAAAAAGACTCCATTCTCATTCTTGAGGACTGTGAACAATTACTTCAAGATAGAAAGAATAATACTTTTAATAATGGAATTGCAAATATTCTTAATATGACAGATGGGTTGTATTCTGATATTTTAAATATTAAGATTATTGCAACTTTTAATGCTGACATTAAAGATATAGACCAAGCATTACTAAGAAAAGGTCGATTAGTAGCTAAATATGAATTTGGACCTTTGTCTACAGATAAAACAAAAGCTCTAATGCAAGAACTTAATAAATCTGATGATCATCCTGCACAAATGACATTAGCTGATATTTATAATTTTGAAGATATTACAGGAGGAGAATCTGTAAGTAGAAAAAAAATTGGTTTTTAAATAAGTAGAAATATGAAAAAGTATTTTATAGTTGTTTTAGTAATGATTACTGTTACTGTAATGAGTTGTATTGGAGTATCGAATAAAACTACTGAAGTTAAAACTGACTCAACAAGTATAATTGTTGATTCAACTGAAGTAGTTGCAGATACTACTGCAGTAGACTCTATTCAGTAACAATTATTATTCTATAGTTTTTAGCTGTTAATTTTTATTAACAGCTAATTTTTTCTAAATATTTAGATAATGGATATTAGAACAGATCCATCAATAACAAAAGAATTTATTGATGAAGTATCTTCAAATATTACTGCATATCGAGAAGAGATTACATGGTCTAGTAAAAATGGTGATATATACACATTGGCTGATTTAAATAGTGGTCATTTGATTAATATCATTAAACTTATAATAAGAACTAGAACTAGGGTGGAAATTTTACCCATACTAAAAGCTGAGTTAAATTATAGACGTAATCCTTCAAAAGTATCAATTATTACAATTGTTTAAATAATGAATCCTCTAAAAAAGAACATTATTTTTTTGGATATTGATGGTGTTCTTAATTATACAAATTGGTATTCTAATCCTAGAAACTTTGGAAATATTAACGGTCAAGAAGGAGACTTAGATCCATTCTGTATTGAACGTGTTAATGTTTTAGCTAAACAAACAAATTCTTATATCGTAATATCGAGTGACTGGA
>ENA-ORPD01000229-ORPD01000229.1-human-gut-metagenome-genome-assembly--contig:-NODE-229-length-57809-cov-5.464383_pt1 | contig 57809 bp, 55 predicted proteins | sample MGYA00242143_ERZ509076 | MGnify/ENA primary metagenome ERZ509076 (study PRJEB26280, sample SAMEA2338706) | human gut metagenome | biome: human gut; feature: human-associated habitat; material: faeces... | reverse complement strand
CTGGATAGAGCACTTGGCTACGGACCAAGGTGTCGGGGGTTCGAATCCTCTCACGCACGTTCAGTTAGGATAGCTGGAAGCCTTTATTATCAAGGGGTTCCGGCTTTTCTTTTGTCTAAATTTTGATGTTCAACCGTGTTCAATGGTACTTTATCCCTGTTAATTGATATTATATTTGAGTTGTTTGAGACTGAGAGTGTGTTTAAATACTGGAGCATGTCAAGATCATCTTCCGATATCCGTATATAATCCATTGTCTGCTGTAATGAGGAATGTCCCGCAAAAATCTGTATCTTCTTTAATGGCATACCTACATTATATAGATTGGTTAATACCGTGCGTCTGATGTCATGCGGTGACTTTATAACAGTCATGCCAGCCTGCCTACAGTATTTACGTACTCTGGGATCAAATGACCTCGGGGTACAGAATTTAATTTCTCCTTTGTAGTACCTTAAAAATATGTAATCATCATCAGTAGTTGGTAGAGAGTTGGCTTTATTTATGAGTTTAATTCGGTTAAATGTATCAATAGCCTTATCATTGAGCTGTATTCTTCTATCCCCTGCTTCTGATTTACAATGTGAAAGCACTTCAAAGCCATGAGCAGCCCCAGTATCGTCTATATGGGCCACCATTTCTCTTTGTATATGAATATATGCCTTACCTCTATAGAACTCTATATCGCGCCATCTAAGCGCACACAACTCTCCATCCCGTAGACCCAGATTGAATAACACAATGATGCCTAAAGGCTCTGCCTTGCCAGTTGATTCACAATCCTTTTCGGCCAGTTGTGTTACTGCCACCATTTCAGACTGTGAAAATACAGTATCAGAATCTTTTGTTTTTGTAGCAGGTGCGAAAAAATCTTTTTTTGGCTTGAGATTATGGATAGGGTTGTTCGATATATATAATCGGTCAATAGCGTATTGGAACATACTATTAAGTGTTCCTCGTATACAGTCCCAATACTTACGTTTCATGCCCGGATAAAGGCTTTTACAGAAATCAAGAAATGTATATCCATCTTCTAAGGTTATATTGGGCAATGGAGTATTACCCAGTTTTGAATTTTCTATATATGTATTAAAATTATAGACATCCTTCTTCCAGGTTGTGTTGGCTACTTCAATTTTTCGGCAGTCGAGATATTCTGGATAAATTGTTCTCAATGTCTTATATCTCGAATCATAATATTTTACGATTTCTTCTTCGATATCTTTTTTGTGCCTCCTTTGAATTTTCCTTCCTCCCAATCGCGTGTAGTAATATCCGCTCGGAAGCAGAGTAATGGGAGACGTGTGTTGGTTAAGTAGTTCTGTCTTTTTCATCTTGCGTCGCCTTTCATATGATAAAGGCTCCTGCTACTCTGCAGATATCATAGCATGCCATAGCACGAAAATAAAGGCAAATGTTTTTTGATTTTTTTTAATTGTTTTTTGGACAAATTTTATGTTTTGAATATTATATGGATAGAATATACAAAATATGAAATTTTAAAGGAGGAATTATTATGGCAACAACAAACATCCATGCAAAGGCAGCATTAGAATTATTAAATGTAACAGGAACACGTAATACAGTGGCAGACGGAATTAGCGATCATTCAATCATGTCGATGAATTTTTCGGAGTGTTTTATAATTAACAATAATGATACGAAAACATTCAAAGTTGAAAATTTGTTTATACCTTTTGGCAGCGGCGCTACGAGAATAATGAGAGATATGTTGGCGGAATATTCTATGAGTTACCCGGATCAAGCCTTGGGAGAGCGCTTATATGTGATAGACAAGCTGTGGACAATTGTAATGGGTAAAGCACCCAAGGAAAATGAGCAGAAGGCTATTAAAGCTGCGATTATGTTGGATGAATGGCTATTCTTTGCGATGCAGGGGTATTGGGAGTTACAGTATGCATGCAGTGATTACTATGAGGTACAGAAGTGGAATCTTGATTGCTATTATCCCATAATTGTGTTAGTTATGGCATTAGCATTGTATGATGGTAGATATGTGAGGGATATGTGTGAAGCAGCAGAGCAGTACTTGAATCCAAATGAAGAAAATCATGTGAAAGCAGTAAGAATGCTCAGACAGTGGCGTGATAAGTATAAAGTACATAACACATAAAAAAGTCCAAAATTTTGTCTTTGTATATGGTGTACATAATAAAAATACATGTTGAGAAGGAGACTTGCTATGAATGAGAAAGAAAAAGCAATATGCACGTTGCAGAATGATATTGCAGATAAACAAGAACAAATTAAATTTATAGAGGAGCTTGATGAGACTAGACCTGTAACAGAGGAACAGTGGACATATATCTGCAATACACCATTAAGAACAAGTGATATTTTAATTGATATCGTAAAAGCAATATTCCCAAATTGCGAAAAGGTAGAATTACATGAAGAGGAGGTGGAGTTCTGCTTACATGGATTTGATTGTTACATCTCAACAGTGGGGATACATGGGATAGGCATAGATATGTCATGGTACAAGTATATTCGTCATATGGAAAGTTTTGCAGATGAAATGGATCAGGAATGCAAGAGGATAATTGAATATCTTAATATTAAGGAGCCTACGGTATATGACAAGGTTGATTATGTTTATCCTTTTAAACCGGGGCATATGAAAGTTTTTTATTACAGCAAGGCTGAAAAGGACAAGTTGTGGAATGATAATAAGGAAGAAATTATTAATCGGACTGATCCTGAGCGACTGCAGCGGATACTGACAATTAAGGAAATACAATTCGAAAAGAAGGCGGTTGAAAACGAAATTGAGAGAAGGGTACAACAGAGTAAGGTAAAAACATTGACAGATGACGTTTTGCCATATTTGCATAGGTTCACAGATAATGTACACTCTTATGGAACAGACATATCAATAGATCAAATATTAATAGATAATTCATTTAAAATCCTGTAAACTCCATTTATGTTATATATACATTTATCATTTTTAAGGGAGGACAACTATATGACTTATCTAAATGAAGGAAAAAACTACACGATAATTGATGCGGGAGAGTCTATGATGCTTGCAATATTTTTGACACTAGCTTTGACTATTGTGATTCTCACAGGATACAATATGGTCACATGCTTGGTCTATATTACACCATGCCTTGTATTTACATGGTTTGAAGGTATAAAGTTTAGATTTGGAACAGCAATGTTCTGGGTCAGCATGATAGCATTCGCTCTTTCACTGGTTGCTTTTGGATTGGCGATTGAGTATAAGGATAATGGTCAGGATTGGATAACATATACTCTGGCAGTATATCCAGTGTATCAGCTAATATATACTGGCTATATTAAGGGAAGGCTTGATTCATCAAGTTCGAAAAGTGAATAAAATAGAAAGAGGATCACAGTTGTGGTCCTTTTTTTAGCGGAAAGAGTTGTATATATAACAGGAATTTAAGTATGCTCTTAGCTGGATGTTTGCAGATATAAGACCGACAAATCATAATGTGGAAAGTTGTCAGCAGACTGTACCTGAGGACAATCAAAGCTTTTCATGAAGCTAATAGTTTTTATGATACTATTCGCAATGCAGTTTCTCTTGGATTTTTACGGAATTTGGCAAGCATTTCAAATTTGAGATGAACATGATAGATACCATAATAAAAGCGTATAAAGAAAAATCGGAGGTAGATGTATAAAGATTAGAGGATAATAATATTAGATAAAAAGTATATATCTGATATTACGAGAAAAAATTGAATAAAGAATATTAAACAAAAGGAATCACATCAATAAGGTGTGGTTTCTTTTTTTGTGTAGGCAACATGAAAAATAAAAACCTATGTTCTTTAGAATAAAGGGGATAGGTAATAACGAGAAATATTAGTGTTCGTCATCAAAAACCATATATATCTTGTAACTATTTAGCTTTTAACTATGAAAGTGAGAGATATATATGAATAATAAAGAACAAACCGAAACATTTATGAACATATTATACCATGGATTAAATGAAAATTCAAGAATATGTTTATCTGTGAAGACACAAAGTGAAGAGAGACCTTGGCTTGACAAGATGCATAGTCTCTCTGATAGATGTAATATGGTGGAAGGTCTGGACACATATACATCATTATCAGCATTTAAAGGTGAAAGTAGAACAACTGGTAATTGTGTTGCCCGTATGGGATGTTATGTAGACCTAGATTGTCATGACAATGTTATGGATTTTAAGGCAAATGAAATTGTAGAAAAAATTGAGACAGCTATCACCGATGGAAAACTGAAAAGACCTACTATGATTGTTGATACAGGCAGAGGATTGGGGATTTTTTATGTGTTGGTCCAGCCAGTATTTATTGGTAACAATACAGAAAAAATGGTAAAAAAATATGAGATGACGTATAATGCTCTTTTAGATGATTATAAAAAGATATTTGATGGAACGAATATTGAGGTTGATACATCGGTTAAGGATGCTGCTAGAGTATGTAGGATTCCAGGAACTTATAATACAAAGGCAGGAAGATATGCTGAACTTATCTACATTAATGAAAAAGATGGCGAAGTACAATACTGTGATAATTTTAAAGATATGGCCGAAATTGGTAATGTAGAACGTAAGAATAATCATAATAAAAAAGATAAGTTAAGATCATATGATGGTGTGGGAGAAAAGTACTTAATGGAGCATCGTATGGCATGTATAGAGAAGCTTGCGGTGGTTAGAAGCAAGTGTGGTGATAACGTTAGACAGAACATGGCGTTTGCTTATTATAATTGTGCTGTCCAGATTATGACCAAAGCAAAAGCAGAAAAAAAGCTATGGGAACTAAATGAAAAATTTGCTAAACCGTTGCCAAAAAGTGAAATCAGACACATCATAAATGAGCTCTCGAAAACACAGGCATATAGATATAGAACAAGTCAGCTTATGAATCTTATGGCCATGTCACAGGAAGAAGCTAATCAGGTAGGGTTGGAAGAGTCATTAAGGCGCAAAGAACGAGCCGAAATTAAAGCTAGGCATGAAAGAGAACGGAATGATCTGTACGAAAAGATTCGAGATGTTGTGATCAATACAAATATAAAAATCACAGATATTGCAATAATGTTCGGAGTTAGCAGGACAACGGTCAATAATGTGATCAAAATGTATGGGGCAAACCGTAATAAAACTAAATATAAAAATAAAAATAGTCTAAGTTTAGAAAAAGTGGAAATGAGTATATATGAGAAGAATAAAATTCTTGCAGATGATGTCTTAAATAAACTCGAAAAAGCTTATCCATCTGAGAACCATAGCATTATAGCTTTAATTTTAAATATATATAATACGATGACATCCAATGTGAATGAGTATACAATACTGTTAATTAATTCAATGGCTATGATTGGTGATGCCGTTGATACATCTATATATGGATGGGAACGTAGATTGCTTAATGATGTGGATCGTGTCATAACTGCAGTAATTAATAATGCTATTTGGTGTAACAGCGTAGACAATCTACCTAAAGTGCCTGTATTGGATAAGCTTAAAGGAGAAAAAGTAATAGAGAGTTTCGCTGTTGGAAATAAAAATAATATAAAACCAAGCCAAATTATGAACTATGAATGCAAAACTAAAAATATAGAAATCAAGGAACCTAATTTGCCTGAGGTTGCACCACCTAAGCACGTTTCCAATGGGGCTAAAGAGATATATCGTTCGCCTAAGACGCATGAAGCATATGTTGATACAACAGCATTATCATTTACTGAGGTTGTGGAGAGGAGCAATGGTTTGTTGATGATGGATTATATGCGCAAAGAAATGAATGAAAATGTATTTTATATCAATATTTGGGAATATTGGGAACATAATTCTAACGACGAACAGTTGAGACAGATTAGAATATTAAAAACTAAAATACTTAATACTAAATTCGAAAGTGTAGAGGATTTTATTAGCTATGCTATGAGTTGTTGTACCACGTATGACATGAATGTTAACATTGAAAGAATATGTAAATTTTTTAAATGTAATTGTATTGAAGATATTAAACTTAAAGAAAAGAAAGAGCCGTCAGAAAAACAAAAAGCAGCCTATGAAAAGAATAGAATCAGATGTAAAGAGCACAATAAATTGTGGAATTATCTTTATGAGAATTATAATTCTAGTGCGGCATGTAATATCATAAGAAAATTATATTTTGCTTGCAATGATAATGTAAAGGTTAAAAAATACATTATTATTGGGGGTATAATCTGTAATCCATCAGAAATCAAAAAGATGATATGGACAAGCAATGTTGATTTTGTTCAGAATCTTGAAGCGTATAACGAGAAGATTACTCATTTAACTAGGGATGATGCATTTAAGTTTATCATAGATGAGTTTATTGCAAATTCTGATAAGACAAAAAACTGGGAGCATAGAATTAACATTCAGTTGCCTGCCATTGCTTAAATTATTATTATATCAAAAGAAAATATTAGGTCACTTACTTGGTAAAGTGGCCTAATTCTCGTGCTTTTATGGAGTATCCCAAAGCGGGTGTAAACATTTAAACTGATGTAAGATAATTACTTGGTTTGGAGATTATTTTTATGGCACGAAGAAAAATAACCCATAAACAGCAATAAGAGGACTGGTGAGTGACTATCTGAAAAATAATGATATCAGCATCAAAGACAGCATTGATGTAAATAGCATCATCCATCAGATGTGTAATTCAACAAAGTCTGTTTCATACAAAGACATCAAAAAACTTAAGCCTGATTTGAAGCTTGTATATGCAGTTCAGATAGAAGAAAACGATATAAATGAACGAAACTGTTCAAGGATAAATGGGATTTAAAGTACCCGAGAATCTACAAATCCTGGCATGATAACTGGGGCAATACTGTCCACTTATTTCAAGTATCCAGAAGCTGTAAGACAGTTGATTTATATTACCAATGCAATCGATTTATTTGTTGAGATTGGCTAAAAGGTACATGTCCTAAAAAAGTCCAAAATTTTGGCACTGTATATGGTGTATTGCTTACAGATAGGATGTTAACGGGTAGGATGTTAACGGGTAGGGTGTTGACAGATAGGATGTTAGCGGGGAGGGTGTCAACAGATAGGATACTTACAGATAGGCTATTAAGATTGTTATATGGTAACAGTATTGTTCACAAGTATCAATGTAGCTAGTAGGTCGTTTACGATATACTATTTGATAATAGATGCTAAAAAATGGGGTTGTAAAGAAATCTTACCAATATACATATTAGAGGAACAATTGTAAGTAATGTAATAAAATAAAAGGTTACCGGTTATCTTGAAAACATATATCACAACGACACAAAAGCATTAACAAAAGTGTCTGACATGGATAAAGATGAATGCCAAAAGCTTCATGACAAATACATCCAAGAAGAAGTTACAGCTCTCCAGTCAGTATTAGGTGATGATAATAAAATGTCTGATAAAGCAAAGAAAGCTTATAAGAGTACAGAAAATACAGAAAATCAGTAAACAAAACACATTCCTGTTCGTTGCAATTTTCTCAAAAATGTTGCGAAAGAATGCCATTGCCTGACGCAAAAATCAATATAGTGGTATCATTTATTTATGAAAAGGAGAACTTTATGACAGAACAGACAAAATGCAATTTTCTGAGAAAGAGAATGTCAGAACTCAGAAAAGCAAACAATAAAAGCCTTTCTGACATGGCAGAGCTGATAGGCTGCGACAAATCGGCCCTTTCAAGAGCAGAAAAGATTGATGGGACAACTAAATATAAGACAATAAGGGATTTTGCTGAAGAATACTGCGACAAGCTTGGTCTGACACCGGAACAGAAAAAGCTGTTTATGCGTGGCGAAAAGATAGTGGTAATCGACACATCTGCCGTGTTGAAAAATCCACAGCTTATTGATGAACTGTGCATGGAATATAACAGGGTTATTGTACCGGATGTTGTTATAAACGAGCTTGACAGAATCAAAGACCACAATAAGAGACACAGCGCAAAAGCATGGCAGATTTTACGAAGTATCAGCAGCAACAACAATATAATTAAACTGACATGCGCAAAAGATGTAAAGGGTAACAATGACTGCCGGATAATTGCTGTTGCGCAACAGGCGGCAGAAGAGTTTGGCTGCTGTGTTGACATTATTACTGATGACATCGGCTTTGCAGCAAGGCTCAAAGGCAATGAAACTGTGGCAGCTCTGTTTCTTGGCGAATATATGACTGCAAGACAGAATATTATTGACGTTGAAGCGTTGAAAAGAATTGCTGACTACTATGCTGACAGCTACGACAACATTCAAGACGTGCTCAAAATAAGCATGCCTTACGAAAAGCTTCTTAATGCATATCTTGCTGACGGAAATACATTAATTATCTCAGCAGTCAGAAACAAAAAGGCTCCCATAAGCCAAAGAAAAGAGAAAATCAGATGGCTTACAGCTCATGGAGCTGATGTTAATGGACGCGATAACGGAAAGTATTATTTCCCACCCCTTACACATGCAGTACAGTGCAATGATTTTGAGATGTTTAAGTTTCTGCTTAACGAATGTCATGCAAATCCTAACGTTGGAAGCAAAAATCCACACAATTCCGGAAAAATAAGACAGAAAAACGATGGTAACATGCCACTTATGGTTGCTGCATGGGACAACAGAATTAATTTTGTTAAAGAACTGCTCAAAGACGAACGTACAAGCATTAACCAGCAGGACGGCAACGGCTTCACTGCATTGATAAAAGCCTGTTACTGGGGACATACACAGTGCAGGGACATGCTGCTTAAGGCAGGAGCTGACACAAAGATAACAGACCGTAACGGGCTTACAGCTGACGACCATTATAAAGAATGTGCGAAACTGGGAAGAAGGAAAGGCGACAGAAGATGATCAACAGAATATGCATTTCAATAAACAACAGATGCAATCTGGCATGCAGGTACTGTCATTTCAGGGAAAAGAACGCTGACATTGCACCTCAGGATATGGATGTATTTGAGATACTTGACAATGTAATGAAGTATATTGATGAGAACGACATTGATGTATTTAAAATAGGTTTTGTTGGCAACGGCGAACCGCTTATGGATTATGAGATGCTGAAAAAATATATCATATACATAAGCGAATATTTGAAAAGAGGAAAAATAGCAGCTTACACTATCACGAACGGAACACTGGTTAGTGAAGAAATACTGTGCTTTTTCAAAGAAAATAGTGTAAACGTAGGATTTTCGATTGATGGAATAAAAGAAATTCATGATAAATACCGCTGCAATACATACGACAAGGTAATGGAAAATATAGAACTGTATAAGAAAATCAATGGGTATTATCCTTCGATGAACTGTACCGTGGGGAAAGATGTTATAAGGCATGCGGATGAAACGATTGATTTTTTCAGGCAGTTTGACAGCAGAATCACGTTTTCACGCATGATAGGAAAATATGGAATTAGGCTTGATGAGTTTCATGATTTTTTAAGCAGGGCAGCAGGTGCCATTAATGTTAGAACCGGAGGATATGACTGCACAATGTATGGCGGACTGTGCGGGGCAGGAATGAACAACTTTTTCTATGCAAACGGAAACATATATCTGTGCGGCAACTGTGTTGATATGAAGCCAGTAGAAAAGAGCAGAGTTCCGTTGGATGAGCTGGAAAAGATAAATCTTGATTTTGACAGGAATCACTGCTACAAGGAGGAAATATGCGGATAGGATTATACGGACTGCCATGTGCAGGGAAAACATTCATACTGGACAGGGTAAGAAATTTCACAGGTTTATCTGGAAGCTCGCTGCTTAATGAGATTGCCCCGGATTTTACAAGCCTTGATGAAAATGAAAAAGAGGTGGCAAGAAAGAAGCTTGCCATAAGCTTAAGCACGGAAAACAACTTTATAATGGATGGGCATTATGCTTTTGGCGATAAAGTAGTATTCACAAAAGAGGATGGACAGCTGTATGATGCTTTCATATATCTGTATGTAGCCCCTGAAGTTCTGATGAAAAGAATGTCAGAGTCAGAAAAGAACAGGAAGTATCTAAAGCATGACATTCAAAAGTGGCAGGATGAAGAGGTGTTAATGCTCAGAAAGTACTGCCATGAACATGATAAGGATTTCTATGTTGTGGATAATCCTAAAGAGGGATATTTTTCAGATATAAGCATGGTGCTTGAGTTCATTGACAGCATAGCTGCGGGTTTTAGCTGTGTTAAGTTTGCGCGTGATATTGCTTACAAAGTAAAAGGCTACAAAAATGTGTCCCTGACAGATGGTGACAGGACTCTGATAAAGGAAGACAGTAGCATGGCATATGGATATAAGACGCACATATTTGACAATAATTTTTATACAGGATTTCAGTCATGGCTGCATGACAGGAAATTTCATGATTTTCTGAGGCTTGCGGACAATGAAGTCTGTGAAGTTGAGAATATGAAGTTAACTGTCAACGAAAAGGTTGTCCAGAATATGAATGGGTTGCCTGTTATTCTAACAAGCGGATATTTTGGAGTATGGATTATTCTTGCTGACAGGCTTAAAATGCAGATGTTTTATGGCTCACAAATGTGTGCTGACACAAAATACTTTGTCACAAAGTTTTTGCAGGAAAACGGTGCAAGGGTGACAGCTTTAGGCGACAGCATGAATGATTATTACATGCTCAGACAGGCAGATGAGTCATATATAATTCCAAAGGACAGTGGAGAAATAAGTTCTTCGCTGAAAAACAGGGACATGGAGGGAATTTTGTGGTTGAACTAGAAAAGAATGAAAAAATTAACAGACTGATAGCACTGACAAAGTCAGATTCCGGCATATCAGGACCAGAACTTGCAAAGGCTCATATGAAGCTTGGAAGACTGCTGGCAGAAAGTAGCTTTATGGAGCTTGATCCTGATGACACAACTGTTGTTGCAATAATGCGTGGAGGCATTTTCTTTGCAGAAGGAATTTATTTTGCCTTGGGCTGTAAGTTTATGATGTATAATCCAAAAATAGATGACTGGAAAAGGCCGGAAACGAAGAATGTCATTCTGGCTGACTCTGTCATAAACACAGGCAGGACTATTGCTGGGATAATTGATGATGAGACAAAAATCGCCTGCTGTGTAATAAATGAAAAAGCAGTTCCTTTGTTTGATAAAAATTTGTATACAGTAAGGGTTTCAAAAAATTCATTTGTGGGGAGCAATGTAGCAAAGCAGAGTGGAAACAAAGGGCCTGATACGACAATGAGGCTGTTTAACTTGATTTGATTGATAATACCGTAGAAACGTAAGTGTTTACGGTATTATTTTTTTGCAAATAATGGGACAGCTCTTGAAAATGGCTGAAAGTGCAGGTACAATATGGATGCAGGACAGGGGTGCTTGTAAGAATGAATGTTTACTTTGTAGTAGATTGGTGAACAAGAGATAGAAAAATGACAAGAATAATATCGCTTATAAAGAAAATAGTAGAAAATATTCGTGAACAGCGGAACTGTACATGCAAAAATTGTTAAATAAGTGAAAAATAAAACAGAAAGAGACTATATTAATGTGGTCTTTTTTTTTGTGACATTTTTCCTGTCAGTCATCAAAACTCATCTGTATTGTAGACAAATAAGTTTGTAAAGAAAGGAAGATGATCAGATGAATTATTAGGATTGTTTTTATTCTGGATTTATTAAAAATAATACTTAGAGGATTATATGTCATAAGAAATGATGATTGTGAACCTGATTTTTGGCTCCGATTAGGGATTGAAATGGTAATTGACATTGTTGGCATTGTGCTGACGCTGATTGTGAAATTATAAAAAAGATAAATAATCAGTCAATGCCTTGAAAAAGGTAAAAACGCGGGTACAATATGAGTGCAACGCTAGTAATCAGAGCTAGTAGCCAGACACTCAGTAGCCATGCATTTGGCATAAAGGCATCTACAGAAAATGTAGGTGTTTTTTTGTTTTGAAAAACAAAGATATATAACGCAATCATTATATTAGTTATAATGTTGAATGATATAGATTAATATAGTATAATTAATGAGCAAATAATTGTTGGAGGATTAAGATGATAGAGAAACTTTACGATGAGGTAATAAGTAAGTTAAGAAAGTATGTAAATTCTATAGATAGACGAGATGTTGATAGCGCAAAAGCCGTTGAAAAGTTTCTGGAAAATCTTATTAACAGAATAGAGTATGTAACAAATATTGATAATACGCATAATGTATTAGAGGGAAGGCTTCTCAAAGAACTTAGAAAGTTTTCTAAAGTATTATTTGTAAAAACTTCTAATAGAAAAATATACGAAGAAAAGATGCAGAGAAATATAGATAGATTGGCTTGGATTAATCTTAAATATAAGATAAACACGTCTGCGAGAACATATACAGTAGCTCAGCGAGAAATTTTTTATGCTAATTTGGGAGAGAATGTAGGAAGTGAGCAGAATGGTAGAAGACCCGTTATTATATTGCAAAATAACACAGGAAACCGAAAAGGAAATACAACGATTATTGCTCCTGTTACAACGCATCAAAAGAGTGCATTAAGGTATGATACGTCAAAAAATATGTATTACATAGAGAAAATTGTAGATGGTAATATTAAAAGAAAATATTTAGGTCAATATGAAATTCCGCTGAAACTTGAAGGAAAAGAAACTGGATTATATGGATTTATAAATGTAATGCATATGCGTGAAATTGATAGAAAAAGAATTGACAGTAGAAAAGTGGGTATTGCTACGGAAAAATGTTTTGAGGAAGTAATAAAGGCAATAAATAAAAATTTGCAGGTATAATGTTGACACAGACGGTGAATAATGATAGTATAATAATTACTAAGACGGCTTGAGTCGTCAATAGCATCGTTTACGCTAGGCGTAAATTAGAGGAAAATCTAAAGTAGCAGAGTGATGCAAGGCATTGCTCAATCAAAAGGAGCATCTTTCGAGATGCTCCTTTTGACTGTGTTTTTTAGATAGTTACCACCCCCTTAATCTGTTTTATCTGTTCTACTCGTTTGGGATCTCTGTGATACTGGAGCTTAAATTGTATCGTTTCCACAACCTCTTTCCGGGGTTCATCATCCAATTGATAAATAGTAACTAAAAAGACGTCTTAGCAAATGAGGCGTCCTTTTTTGGGGGGCATAAAACCTAACTATAAACCTACATATAAACCTACACATAAACATATTATAAATTTCTCCCTAAATAGGTCTATACTCCTATGTACGAAAGTGCTATAATAAAATGTATAAAATTTCCCATTTTACTTTGGACAAAATTAAATAGTGGAATACTATATATATGTAAGAACTAATAGTAAACACAACATATAGGATTACATGTATATTTTATTAAAAAGGAGTATAAACACATGAAGAAACAAACAGCAGCTGCATTCATAGCAGCAATGACAATTACAACGCTTACAGCGTGTGGAGGGACAAAGCAGCTTTCAAAGTCTGTAACAGTAGAGCTTGGTAAGGAAGATGGTATCAAGGTAACAGATATACTGGATGTAAGCAAAGACAAGGTAAAGGATGTAAAAGTTGATACCAAGAAAGTAAATTTTTACAAAGAGGGCAAGTATGATGCAACACTTACTTACGACAAGAAGGAGTATAAGATAACTGTTAAGATTAAGGATACAGTGGCCCCGGAAGCAACAGCCAAGGAGAGCATTACAGTACAGACAGGAACTGCAGTTCATGTAACAGATTGTCTGGATAAAGTTACTGAGGCATCAGGCAATATAAAGGCAGAGTTTGAGACAAAGCCTGAGGCAGCCAATGCTCAGGGAACAGATACCACTGAATCTACAGAAGCAGCTGACAAGAGCTCGGTATCTTCGAGCGAATCAACTGAATCAACTGAAACAACAGATACACAGTCACAGGCAATTGCTGTAGGTGACGTAAATCTTTCAAGCAATGATGAGATTACATATGTTACAGCAGGAGATTATGACAACAATATTGTTGTTACAGACAATGCCGGTAACGAGACAAAAGTGCCTGTAAAGATTTCTGTTATCAATCCACCTGCCATAAATGGAGTTACTGACAAGACTATTACTGTAGGCGATACCATTGACTACATGGCTGGTGTCACAGCAACTGATGGCAAAGGCGTTGATATAACAAGTTCAGTGCAGGTAGATAGTTCGGCAGTAAATACAGGTGCAGCTGGAACATATCAGGTAGCATATAAGGTGACTGATGCTAATGGTTATATAGGCAGTGCAACAAGTAATGTAACTGTAAATGAAAAACCAAAGGAAGAGCCTAAACAGGAGGCTGCTGACGATAGTGGCTCAAGCAATAAGTCTGATAGCAAGAAAAATAACAGCTCATCAAACTCAGGTTCATCAAAGAGACATCATAGTTCGTCAGGAAGTGCTTCATCAAGCAATGGTGGACAGAGCGCATCAAATGGTGGTGGAAGTTCATCAAGTGGTTCATCTGGCAGTTCTGACAATGGCGGCGGTTCATCATCAGGCGGAAGCAGTAGTAGCAATATTACACCTGTAAACAGAGCTGATGTACCAGCTGGATGGAAACTGGTGGAAACTGGTGGCGAATATGTTGCAGTAAATCCTAATGCTGGCAAATATGATACTGCTTATGCTGGTAATGCAAGATGGGGATTATGGGCTAATGGTGAAAAGATGACTGTACAAGATAGAGCAGACGCGATGAATGGTGGTAATAGAGATGCTGCACTTTATTATGTTGCTGCCGGTACAATGACTCAGGAAAGATTTAACAATAAATATCCACAATAAGATATGTAAGAACTAATAGTAAACACAACATATAGGATTACATGTATATTTTATCAAAAGGGAGTATAAACAATGAAGAAACAAACAGCAGCTGCATTTATAGCAGCAATGACTATAGCGACACTTACCGCTTGCGGCGGACCTAAGCAGCTTTCAAAGTCTGTAACAGTGGAGCTTGGAAACGAAAAAGGTATCAAGGTAACAGATATACTTGACATTTCAAAGGATGAGGCCAAGTCTGCAAAGATTGATGCAAAGAAAGTTAATTTCAATAAGGAAGGCAAATATGAAGCCACTATTACTTACGATAAGAAAGAGTACAAGGTAACAGTGAAAATTAAGGATACCGTGGCACCGGAAGCAACAGTAAAAGATTCGATAGTAGTGCAGACAGGTAATCCTGTAAGAGTAACTGACTGTATATCTGAAATCAAGGAAGCATCAGGTGTGGCTGATGCCAAATTCAAGACAAAGCCTGACACAGCGGCACAGGTGGTATCAACAGAGGCATCAACAGAGGCAACTGCATCAGACGACTCAGGTGCTGTAAATACGGAAAAGAGTTCTGTAGATGCTGAAAAGAGTCCGGTATCTTCGGACGATTCTAGTACTGAAAGTACTAAAAAGGATGCAAGCTCAGCAGTATATGCTGTAGGTGACGTGTCTCTTTCGAGCAATGATGAGATTACATATGTAGAAGCAGGAGACTATGACAACAGTATTGTTGTAACAGACAATGCGGGCAACGAGTCAGAAGTGCCTGTTAAGATTTCTGTGATTGCACCTCCAACTATCAATGGAGTTACAGACAAGACTATCACTGCTGGCGAGTCAATTGACTACATGGCAGGTGTTACAGCAACAGACAGCAAAGGCGCTGATATAACAAGCTCAGTTACTGTTGACAGCTCTGCTGTAAAAACTGACACTGCTGGAAGTTATCAGGCTACATACAAGGTTACTGACCAGTATGGGCTTACAAGTAGTGCAACAAGTAACGTAACAGTTAATAACAAACCTCAGGAAGAGTCTAATCAGGTAGCTGCTGACAATGGTGGAAGTGGTTCAAGCAGCAACAGTTCATCAGACAAGAAGAACAATAAGAAGAATAATTCAGGCAGCCAGTCATCATCAGGCAGCAGTAATAAGCACAACAGCTCATCAGGTGGTGGTCATCACTCATCTGGCAGCAGTAACAGTGGCCAGCAGGCTTCTAACAATAATAATGGTGGCGGAAGTTCATCAGGCGGAAGCAGTGCTGCAGAAACACCTAAACAGGATGATGGTGATTATGTAACAGACTGTGATGGAAATAAGATTAAGGTTAATAAGTCTAAGTGGAAGTATGACACAAGTGAAGCTGGAAGATTGGGACCAAAGGGATTTTGGGCAAATGGAGAAATAATTGATTATAATCATGGTGATTTTGCTGACGCATGTGATGGTAATAATAAAAATGCTGCGAAATATCTTCTTGCGGGAGGCCTCATACCTCAGGACTTTTATGATGGCCTTTACGGTGACTGATAATAAATAGCGTTTATTTAGAGAACTTACGGGAACGTAGGTTCTCTTTTTTTATCCATAATTTTACAAAATCTAACTATATTTGAAATCAGTTCATAAGGAGGCTAAGTTATAAATGTATGGCAAAATCAAGAATATTTTAAAGAAAACCGCGTTATTGCTAACACTTGGACTTACCTGTATTACAGCAGTGTCGATTAACAAAACGCAGGAAGTGCAAACTGCTATACCCATCATACATAAAAGTTCTGCTATATCTTCCATAAATGAAATCCTCCCTTAATTGAACATATCAATATAGTTATTAGAGAATATTTTCTTGCAAAATAAAAGAGAAAACCATTTTAATGATTATCAATAACGAGCTTTTATGCTTATAATCTATATTTAATCTATTATTATATCATTTTTTTTAAAAAAATTATATGGTTTTTTGGACAAATCTAAAGTTTTAAATATTATATATGTGTAATCTAAAAAATAAATTTTTTTACAGAAAAAGAAAGGAAATTAAAATGAATAATCAAAAAACAGGAACAGCAATGGGACGGATTGAAAATACACGAAAGGTAAAGGCAATAAAATGTAACTGCAGAAAGTGCTGTAATGCAATAAGAGCACACAAGACATTGTATTGCAGCTATTATGATATTTTTTCGCCACATAAAACGAAATGCGCAAGATATTCTCCATGGAATGAAGAGTATAATAAAGCCAGCAAAAATAAAGCTGCAGTTATTCAGCATGTGAAAAAGAAGCCTTCATTGCCATGGGAAACACCGTAGCAAGTAGACAATATGTAAATAATGACAATATGCCGCGATAGGAGGGCAGTCATATTAGGCATCATTATATATATATAGCTTATTGATATTAAGTATTTAAATGTGAATAAAGGAGCTTTTTTATATGAGAAAAAAAGATACATTAGCTGCAATTATGCAAGCAAAAAATTACAACGCAACAATTGGAGACAGAATTATAAGTGATATGTCATTGGAAGAAACTTTGGAAAGTGCACGTCAGCTCGTTAAGGCGTATGAAGTAGGCAAGTTTGTAACGGTGGTTGTCAGAAATCTAAATTTCCGTTCACATATTATTGCGAGATTGTGTGATGGAACAATTGTCAATTATGATGTGACATCAGATAAAGAACAAAAATTTATTGAAAAACTCGGCGAAGATATGATGTTGATCATGTGGGAACAGCTTTCAAGAGACACATGGTGGATATGCAAGAAGTCAGATGAAGAAGATATAATATACCCGGTTGATGTGACACGTAATGTGGTTCTTGACAACCCTATGCCTGCATGGAAGAAAACTATCTTGGACAGAAGAATTATTGATGCAGTATCAGAGGCGGGATTTATCTGTGAGATTAATCGAAAAGATGAGTTTGACCTTCAGATAGCAGTTATAGATGGTGATTGCACGATCGGATTTATCGAGTTCAAGACTTTGTGTTCAACAGATAATGAGGTCAATCTTGTACCGGTTAAGCTGATGACAGAGGCACCAGACAGATGTTCTGACTTCGAATGGGCTACGCTAAGAGATTATCTTGAAGATAAGATAGTAAAGATTGCGGATGAGCTTGACAAGTAAGAATTGAAGACTTAGAGATGGACTGGTATCCTTGCGGTGCCAGTCTTTTTAAGGAGATAAAGTAGAGGATTACTATATATGTGATACCGGATTATCCGGCAGCAGGATAATTGGTATTAAACATGTATGATACTAAATGATTGCAAACGGTATTAGTATATATGTAATACTTTTTAAAGGTGTTTGGTATCAGCAATATGTGATACTAAATTATTTGCTAACAGGATAGCTTGTTAACGGTATTACTATATACATGATACTAATTGTTGGCGAATGGTATTACTAATATGTAATATTTTTCAGGGATATTTGGTATTAGTAATATATAATACCGGATAATCTGGTATCAAGAATATATGATACCAATTAATTGCAAATGGTATTAGTATATACATAATACTTTTAAGCCAGTTTGGTATCATACATGTGTGATACTATTTTAATAGGAAGAAACTGGTATCAGTATATGTATGATACTAATTAATTGTAAACGGTATTAGTATATATGTAATACTTTTTGAAGCTATTGGTATCAAGCATGTGTGATACTAAATAGCTTGTTATGAGGATATTTGCTGGCGGTATTAGTAATATATGATACTAATTGGCAGCAAATAGTATTAGTAATAGATAATACTTTTCAGGGATATTTGACAGCAGTGAGTTTGGTATCAAGAATATATAATACTAAATAACTTGCTGCGAGGGTATTTGTTAACACGCGGAAGCAGTATTTATTAGTGAGAAATGATTTGTTTAAGGATTATTACTGGGAAAACAGGCGTTGATTAAGGGAATATTGGCAGGAGATAAGTGTAATCAGAATAAATGCTAGGGGAAATCTGGCAAGAAGATATTTTGTTACAAGTTAATTGCACACGAAAAAACATTGTAAACACTAGGAGTTAAGGGAAAACAAGGGATTAAGAAGACTTTGTGTGGAAAGATACTGGTAACAAGAGGATTGTTGCGGAGAGAGGGCGTATTAAATATTAACTTTTGGGGAGCTAACTTAATACCAAACTTATTATTTTACAAGAGGGCTTAGGCAAATGGCCGTCAAAATAATAAGTCAGGAAACTTTCTTATCAGGGAAGTAATTTGGGACAGAAGAGATTAAAAAACATCAACTGCTGAGAAGTAATTGCTGACGGATAGGTGTTGACGAGAAAGATGCCTAGAAGAAGGGTAAAGAAAAATAGTAGTATACACGCTACTACTTTTAAAATAGTAGTAGATTTTTATCTACTTCTTTTAAATTTGTTTAAAATCCATATTTGTATCACATTAAAAAAGGATAATTAAAGAGGTGATAAAAATGGGTGGAACAGCTTCTATTAGAATTGTACCAATTCATTCAAAAATAACTATACAGAGAACAGAATTACATAATGAACGAAAAGAAGGAGACCTTACCGGTAAACATATAGACAAAAACAAAATCATACATAATAAGACTCTCATTGGCAGTGCAAACGATGACTTTTACAGAAAGGTTGTAGAAAAGATAACAGAACAGGAGTTCACAGATGACGTATGGAATATTTCAGAATCAGCATTTAATAAGGAAAACTTAAGGTTTGCAAATGGCAGAAAGGTGCGGTCAGATGCAATTCTTGCAGCAGAAGCCATAGCTCATTATCCCGGTCAGATGAATATAACTGAAATGGGAGACCGTTATCCTGCTAATCCGGATGAATTTCAAAAGTGGCAGGACAATACTATTAAATTTTTGCAGAACAAATTTGGTAAAGAAAATGTTATCAATGCGGTCTTGCATATGGATGAAAGCTCACCGCATATCCATGCTGTAGTGGTTCCAATGTGTAAGAATAAAAATAATGAGAATACGTTGAAATTTTGTCATTATGTTGACGGTAAGAAAGGCTGTGCACAGCTTCAGACTGAATATGCAAAAGCAGTTGGTTACGAGCGCGGTGTCAGCCAGCAGAATGTAAACTATCAGAGTATCAAGCAGGCAAGGGCAATACTTACTCAGAGCGTAGGTGCCGAACTGCCGCCAGTTGAAAAAAGAGAGTCAGCTAAAGAATACCGTGAAAGGGTAAATCCTGAATATGAAAAGGTGAGAGTACAGAGAGATGTAGCGACTGCTGATGTTAAGAAATATAAGAATGTTCAGAAACAGGCTGCTAAAAAGGATCAGATTATTGAGTCACAAAAACAACAGATTGATGACTTAAACAAGCGTTTAAAGATTGCTGAAGCTGAAGCACTGAAATATAAAGAGGAAAAGGAAATGGAGAAGCTTGGCATGATGATAAGCGATAATACTCAGGAAGAGAATGAACTTTATTACAGGCTTCAGAGAAACTATATTACTCTTGGCGAAAAGTATGTTATGGAACACAGCAAGACTCAGGATATTATTGACAAAGACAATGATGGTGTCGATGACAGGATTACAGGTTTCAGGGATGAAGACCATGATGGCATTGATGACAGGTATGAAGAACTGTGGGGATAAACCACATTACAATAGGTAGAAATTGCTTCATTTACATCAATTATCTCAGAAGAGAAAATGTGTAGACAAAGTGAATAAAAATCTTTAGAAAATTTGCAATTTATTTTGGACAAAATAAGTTTTTTGAATATTATATACGTGTAAACGATATAGTAGGAAAAAACAATGAAAAACATAAGAAGTCCAGATTAAACGAAAAAAAGGTACAATAACAATTTAATATGGTCCCAAAGGTTGATAAATAATGTATTAAATCTAACGTATTGCCTAGAGATACCAAAAAAGACCAAATTAATAATGGTAACAGCTCAACGGAGCATATAAAAAATAACGAACGTCAGATTTAATACTCATAAGGAGTTGATAGTAATGACTACATATGGTTATGTGCGTATCAGCAGACCACAGCAATCCATTGACAGACAGATTCGGAATATTAAGGCAAAGTATCCCACAGCAATAATTGTATCTGAGGCATATACAGGTACAAGTATGGACAGACCTAAGTGGAACAACTTAGTTAAGGCAGTTAAGCCTGACGATAAGATAGTATTCGATTCAGTATCACGTATGAGCAGGACAGCTGATGAGGGAGTTGCAACGTATTTCTTCTTATTTGATAGTGGAGTAATCCTTGAATTTATCAAGGAACCTCATATTAATACAGAAGTATATGCGGACAATATGCAGGACAAGATAGCTTTAATAGGAACTGATGAGGATGAAATATTTAAGGGGCTTAATAATTACTTCAGGAAGCTGGCGGAGAGGCAGATACGCATTGCCTTTGAGCAGGCGGAAAAGGAAGTACAGGATCTGCATCAGCGAACCAAGGAAGGAATTGAGACGGCTAGGCTTAATGGCAAGCAGATTGGTCAGCGCAAAGGCAGAAAGCTTGTAACCAAAAAGTCGATAACGGCAAAAGAAATCATAAGGGCGAAGAGTAAGGCTTTTGGTGGATACAACACTGATGCCGAAGTGATGAAGCTGGCAGGGATATCGAGGAATTCTTATTACAAATACAAGAAAGAACTGATTAATAGTAAAGAAGAAAGGCGATTATATTATGGAAACACCTAGAATATATAGTAGAAATATAAAAAAAGGAATCATAACAAGAGACATGCTTGAAACAGCTTTGTATAGTGTTAACAAAAGAGCTAAAAATTGTCGTGATAAGGAAGCGTGTTATAGAAGAAGTCCCTATAGATACAAAAGGCAATGTGTTGATAAATATAATTATGAAAAGGCAAGATATTATGGTTACAAGGATGATATGCTTACTCTTGTATCTCCTACATGCATTCATAGATGCGTTAAAAAAAATCGATTAGGAGAAAATGTGATTTTATATTTTCTGCTTTACGATTTCGGTTGTGAACATACATTTCACCATCCAATAAGTGAGTCAGAACTTAAAAATTATCCAGATCTTGAGATTATCACTATTGATTCAAATTTTCACACAAAAGGAGCATCAATAGAAGATTTGGTTTCTGTACAGTTCGTAACAAAGCTGGTTGATTTAATTAAGAGTGGAAATTATACATTTGTAGCATAAAATGGGTGAAAATGCAATTACAGCATACATCACAAGGGCAGAATTCAATCAGTTAGTGGAATAAGGTACAATGGATTATGAAGCAAAGCCGGCTAAAAAGAAAGTAGCATAAACTGATTGATTTCTCCTTAATTTAAACGAGGAGAATATAAATGAATAAAAAAATGAGCTTAGCAGAAATGAAAAGTAAAATAGAAGAATTCTTTCCAAAGGAAATGGTAGAAAAATTAAAAGTGAACAATGAGCTGGAACTGTATATAAATGTTGTACTGGAGTCACTGATGGACATGGGATATTCTGAACGTTTTTTAAAAGAAGCGTTTCTGTTGGCTACATATATAGCTACTGGAATAGTATAGAAAAGACTTTCAATAATCAGAAACAAGAACGAGTTTCTTCCTATTTATAATATTGTTATTTCTTTTGTATACTGATATTATGAAATTATAATAATGGTATCCGGTGGAACATCATGAATGCAATTAAAGATACTTGTAATACTCTGTTCAAGTGTCAACCTTAGGTATAGTGAAATATTTGGAGATGTTTATTATAATAAAGGTAAGAAATTGGGAAAATGATATGCGAAGCTTGATTAATTAACTATAAGGAGAAATGGACAAATGAGCAACATAAATGAAAAAATAGAGTTAATCTCTACAGAACAAAGAAGTAACTATATAAAATCTTTTGTGGAAACAATAAAGGGAGATTTTCAGACTGAAATTAAAGAAAATGGTATCAACACATATGAATTTCCGGTTTTGCATGACGTATACCGTGCATATATGACCGATGATCAAATAGACAAGACCGTTGAATATGCTATTGATATAATAGAAGAGTTGAAAAAACAAAATATGAATGGTTTGACAGGTGATGTGTTCGAGGAAAAGGTTAAGCAGGTTGGCAATTCGATTGTAAGCTATCAGGTTTGTCTGAATGTTGAAATCAAAAGAATGGTGCATGAAATAGATAAATTGTTCCTGCTTGATCCGGCAGCATCAGAAATTATTGTTAATCAGGAGTTATATAGTGTGATATTTGCGATATATAAGCAGTTGGTAGATAAATTTGACGATGAAGAAATGTATCAGCATGCATTGGATTTGCTTATCCGTGGAATTATGCGTATGGGATATGAACCATTATAGAAAGAAGGAATTTATATGGGAGTATTTTGTGACTATTTAGGCGATAAGAAAATACCTGATGCTTTAAAGAATGAGTTTAATAAAAATATGATCACACTACTTCGAAGAGGTGGAATGATGCAATTTGAAAAAGTGGCATTATTTGGAAAAGAAATAAGCCTACTAAAGCAGATTGAAGAAGATGAAGAGGGAAAAATCCATTTTTTTTACAACTACTTTGAGGATGATGCTTGGGAATCGGCGATTTATTACCCGGAAAATCAGGAACTATACTCCGGAAAAATCGGAAGTGATGAGTTTAATCGGGTGATTTGTTCTGCTTACATGATGTATGAATTATATGGAACTGATCATGGCATGGTAGATATGAATGGCGATATAGTTAATCCGGTACCATATATAGCATGGATCAACCATGTATTGCATAGCGAATTTAATGCAAGAAACAGGATGGATTGGTGGCATTGTTATGAGCACTATTGCTTTCATAAAATAGAAGATGATAGCTATGACAGAGAAGACTGCATGAAAATTATATTGCAGATTATACCGAAAGATGAAGATTCTATAAGCGGGATAACACCGAGAGAATATTGGGATATTCATTTTAGCATTATGGGAACCAGTGCTTTAAAAAAATTTAATGCCGAATCTGGATCATATTATAAAGAAATATTAAAGGCAAAACAAGAAGTAAACCAGCTATTTGAGTGCGGAAATCTTATGGGGAAGGAAAAATTATACAACTTATTAAAACTTCCTTTTGAAAAGAGAAAAGTAATTGAGGACGAGAACTTAAAGGCTGTTGCTGAAATGTCACTCAGGCTACCAGCCAGAGTGTTTGTATATCTGGCGGCTGAGATAATGAATATAGATTTTATGCCTGAATGGTATAGGATGCATGATCAGTTTTATACAGATGCGGTTGTCAGCGACTATTTAAGTGAAGATCGGATTAAGGAAAGAGATAATGCAAAAAAAACAAAACTAGAAGGGCTGAAAACATCAGATTTTCTTAAGATTGATCAGAGCTATAAGTTAGATGATCCGGAAGAACTCAAGGATAAGCCTGATTATTATATATCAGATGATGATTTGATATACTGGTGGGATGGTTCAGATGATGTAGTATTATCTGAGCATATGATTGAGATTATTAAAAAATGGTCAGAAGAGTTGAAAGATATCGAAGCTGAACTGAATGATGACAGTATTGTAGACTATGACATGTTAAAGGCCTTGATAGATTTACTTTCAAGGGCAAATTCAAGCTACAAGCGTATATTTGCATTCCGCGATATGTTTTATGAATTTCTTGAGAATAATAAAAATATACACTACGTTGCAGCCGTGAAGCTTTTTGAAAAGATCCTTGACGATAACTGGGAGGCTGGAAAGATCATCGAAAAAGTTGGTCGGTGGGAGTTTGCATCAAAAAATGTGACATTTAATGAAGGAAGAGTTGCAGTAAAAAGATATTTAAGTCTACTTGCTAATAAAAGGCTTAGAAAAAAGTATTTTGGATTTTAGAATGGGGATGAAACCATGAATTTATACATAAGTGACACACATTTTGGCCATAAGAATGTAATTGGATTTGACCATAGGCCGTTCATAGACGTCAACGAGATGGATCATTGTCTGATTAAGCTTTGGAATTCGAGAGTACAGCCGGATGATGACGTATACATAGTCGGAGATTTTGCTTTCCGCAATGAAAAACCGGCAGAATGGTATCTGCGCCAGCTTAAAGGACATAAACATCTAATTATTGGAAATCACGACAGAAAGACTCTTGAAAATGAAGCTGCCATGTCATATTTCGAGTCGGTGGACAAGCTCTGCCGTGTAATGGATGGGGATAAAGAAGTCATTCTGTGCCATTTTCCGATAGCAGCATGGTACAAGTGCAAGTATGGTTCATGGCATGTATATGGTCATATTCATGGCAGAAAAGATGATGTCTATGAGTTTATGAAGACTAGACCGACAGCTTTGAATGCAGGAGCGTGTATCAATAATTATACTCCGGCATCAATTAACGAGCTTATCAGAAATAATGCAGCATTTCAGGAAGAAGGTGGATCATGATTTATCTAACAGGTGATACACACAATGATTTTTCTAAGCTATCAAACAAATCATTAAAAAAGAAAGGCTTAAAGCTTGCAGAGGATGATTATATAATTGTTGCAGGAGACTTTGGGCTCTGCTGGGCGCATGATAAAACCTTTGACTGGAACTGTAAATGGTTTGCTGAAAGGTCATTTGTAACACTCTGGGTTCAAGGAAACCATGAAAACTATGACATGATTGCAGAATATCCGCTGGAAGAATGGCATGGTGGTCTGGTGCGTCATATTGTAAGAGATAAAGTCATTCTGCTTGAGCGTGGACAGATATTTAATATTGAAGGACATACATTCTTTACATTTGGCGGTGCAGCTTCACATGATATTCCCGGCGGCGCTCTTGACAGGAATGATCCGGAATTCGAGTTAAAGCTTAAGGAACGTCGCAGAGACTGGATTCCGTATCGTATAATCGGCGAATCATGGTGGCCACAGGAGCTTCCGACAGAACAGGAACTGCAGACAGGGCTTGATAATCTTACAAAGGCAGACTTTACTGTTGATTATGTAATAACCCACTGCTGTGCCACGGATTTACAGACTGCCATCGTGCATTATCTCAATAAACCAAGCAAGGCAGATGTGCTGACAGATTATTTTCAGGCTTTGGAAGGAAAGCTGCATTACAAACACTGGTATTTCGGGCATTATCATTATTTTTTGCAGACAGATGAAAAGCACACTGTATTGTATGATGATATAATTAAACTTGAATAAGGAGAAACTGATATGAACTATTATATAAGTGACCTGCATCTGTTCCACGAAGCCTCAATCCGCTTTGATAACAGACCATTTGGCTCTTTGGATGAGATGCATGAAGCAGTTGTCAGCCGATGGAACAATAAAATAAACAATGGAGATACAGTATACATCCTTGGTGACATGAGTATGCGTGGCAAGAAAGAAGACCTCATATCGCTTGTTGCTACATTAAAAGGTAAAAAAATCCTTGTTAAAGGCAACCATGATGATGTGTCAGATTACAGATATAAGCAGCTTTTTTATGATATATGCGATTACAGAGAGATACATGACTCATACGGTGGTAAGAATTATGACCTTGTACTGTGTCATTATCCTATATTTTCATGGAAAGGCATGAACAGAGGCACAATCCTGTTATACGGTCATACTCACAACAGTGCAGAGGACGTATATTTTCAAAAGTGTCTGGCAGGAATGGAAGAAAATGACTGCCGCCATGTAGGTGATAAGTCAATTCAGGCATACAATGTGGGCTGTATGAAGCCATGGATTGACTATGAACCAAGAAGTTTGAAAGAAATTGCAGAAAACTATCAAAATATAAAATGATAGTTGCTGATATATTAAAATACGCTTCTCTTCCATCATTGTTTTATATGGAAGACCAAAACCTAAATATGCTTCTGACATACTTTAAATAAAAAGGAGGCAAGCTGCTATGACTGAATTAACAGACACCTATGATAAAATCAATGAGGAACTAAACAAAAGCGGAGACAACTACACAAAGGCCGCAAGAACAGTGATATGCACCGAGGTTTGTGGGCACATGTTTGAGCAGGGATTTACTCTTGACCAAATATCTAAAAGCATGCCATGGCTTGATAAGAGCGACATCATGGGACTCTCCTTGATGCTGAATGACAAGCCTGTTTCTGCTACCGATGAAGAGATGGAAGACATTAAATGGGAGTTCAGACGTGAACGAAAGCCCAAAATCCTTGAAAAACTGTTCAATACTCCTGAAGAGCAGGCAAAAAGGCGTTTCCGTGTAAATCCGTTCTGCCCGAATCCGGAATGCGGCGAGGAGCATGCATACTTTTCTGTCAAACTGACAGATGAAGAAATCAGCAAGATGGATGAATTTTACGATAAAAACGATGAAACCAACAACTATAATGATATTGGTATCTATCTCATGGAAGAGCCGCCGGTTGTAATTGACAGGGAATTTATTTGTCCCATATGTAAGACTAAATTCAGAATGGCAATTCCTGTATATCGTACAGATGAGATTGGATACAGAAGAGAAGGCTTTATTCCGCTCGGAGAAGTCCAGGTCTGAGTATTTCGCAACAAAATAAGAATTTACAGTATTTTTAAGGGTATAGATTAAAGCTATACCCTTTTGAATGTTTCACATTTTTTTACATTTTCTCACAAAAGCGCTTGACAAGCTGAGTAAATCGGGTTATTCTTATATAGTCACAAATGTTCACAATTTATCACAAACGAAAAGGAGAATGAAAATGAAGAAAACAATAAGGAATAATGCTGACATAGCTTCTTGTGTCAATGCAATAGGCAAAATGCTTCCAGCCTTAAAGGAAACAGAAGTGATACCTTATTGTTACCACATCATAGCACAAGACATAGTTAATTGCGTAATAAGTCCTGAGATCTGGGACAGCCTTCCAAAGCTCAGTTTCAAAATTGAAAAAATTACTTTTCCTGAAACACGCGGCGTCACTCTTAACGATGAGGATTATACTACTGTAGCAAATTTCTATCTCAGCAGGCCAAACGTAAAAAGAGCTCCTCTGGCATATATGACAAAGCTTGTGCTATATTATACCCGGAATAAATTGGAAGAAGAGACTATATCACCTACAGACGTTACAAACGCTGAGCTTAACAAAGAGGAGGCTGTCAAGCTTCTTTCAATGGTAAATAGCAAAGCTGCGGAACTCATAATAAGTGGAGAATTGGATGAAATCATGGCTTTTTTAAATGATTAATTAAAGGGAGGAAAAATATGAACGCCACATTAAAAAAATTACTGGAAATGGAGACAAGAATTGTGGAAGATAAAATTAATATCATAAGAGGAAACGCTTCAAATATTGCATGGCTGGACTTCTCAGATCGTTTTTATATACCATTGGAACAGGATGAGGCAGAAAGACGGGAAAATTCCCTAAATCATGCTCTAATCAAGATCGTCATGCCTCATGGCTCAGAACTGCACTTATCTATTATGCATGAGGTTGCAGAGCATCTTGGAGCACGCTGGGTGACCTATGATTGGCTAACAAAAGTTCTTTCACGGCTTTTTGCGCCTATTTCATGTTCTGAATTAAGAAAGGCAATTAACCTCTCATGTAACATAAAAGAGCAAATGCGACGCAAAAACCTGAACCGTGTCAGCTCTCTGCAGGAACTTTATTCGTAAACACCACTCTTCTTCCTCATTTTTATATGAAAGCTCAAAATTCTTGAAAAACTGTTCAATACTCCTGAAGAGCAGGCAAAAAGGCGTTTCCGTATAAATCCGTTCTGCCCGAATACGGAATGCGGCGAGGAACACGCATAGTATTGATTGATACGAATATAAAAAAATCCAGCAATAATTAGCTGGATTTTTTTAATGTTACATTTTTGGCACCACAGTCAAAAGAGAGTATGTTGCTGGAAGCAGATAAAGTGTTCAAATACTGGCTCATGTCAAGGTCGTCATCTGATATACGTATGTAATCCATAGTCTGCTTCAATGATGAATGACCGGCATATTCCTGTATCTTTTTGAGCGGCATTCCGGCGTAATATAGATTGGTGAGTACAGTACGTCTTACATCATGGGGAGATTTAATTACGTCCATGCCAGCATGCTTACAATACTTTCTGAGTCTTGGATCGAAAGAGCGTGGAGTACAGAATGTAATTTCCCCGTTATAATGTCTCATAAACACATAGTCATTGTCAGTGGTTGGCAAGTTATTGGCAGTATTCAGACTTTTAATGATACAAAGCGTTTCAACAGCTTTATTATTGAGCTGTAATCGTCTGTCACCAGCCGGTGTCTTACAATGAGAAAGCACTCTGAATCCGTGGGCTTTACCTTTTTCATCAATATTTGCAACCATTTCTCGCTGGATGTGCAGATAAGTTTTTTCGTGAAGGCTCTCAATGTCGCCCCATTTTAGTGCGCAAAGTTCACCGTCTCTCAAGCCAAGATTAAAGAGTAGTACAATGCCGAGTGGTTCAGACTTATTAGTAATTTCAGCATCAGACTCAGCAAGTGAGATTATTGTGTTCTGCTCAGAATTTGAAAAAATGGTGTCACCATCTTTGGTTTTAGAGGCTGGTTCAAAAAAATCTTTCTTTGGCTTCAAATGTTCAAAGGGGTTTGTCTTTATGAAGCCTCTTGTAATTGCATACATGAAGAGATTGTTTAATGTGCCTCTGATACCTTCCCAGTATTTCTTTTTCATATTTGGATATTTTGAATGACAATATTCCAAAAATTCGTATCCATCATCCAGCTTGATTTTTGAAATTGCTATGCTGCCTAATTTTGATTCTTTAATATAGGTATCAAAAATATACTGATCCTTAGTCCATGTTGTATCTGCAACCTCTTTTTTTCGACAGTTTAAAAAACTATCAAAAATTGTAACAAGAGTTGTAGCATGGGTATTACCATCGTAAATATCTACTATGGCTTTTTTGAGTTCATTTAAATCTCGACGTTGAATTTTTCGCTTATTGACGCGAGTATAATAGTAACCATTGGGCAATAGTGTGATTGGTGATGGATGATTTGCAAGAATTTCTTCTTGATGAAGTTTGTCTTTAAGAATATTGATACTAGATTCGATATCATTGAGATTTAAAGCCTGATCTGTGACATTGTTATTCTCAGGATTAAGGATAGCAGCAATACTCTCTAAGACAGTTGTGCTTTTGTTTGCTCCGTTCATATTATTAACTCCTTTTTTGATGTTTTAATAAATATGGATTTTGCAAAAATTGCACAAATAATTATTGAAATTAAAGTTTGAAATTGTTATAATATAACGAAAATAAAAAAATAAGTGGACAATATTAAATAATTGTCCACTATAAAAGATGTGTTTGTTTAAAGTGTGTTCAATGTGTGTTCAAATTCGAAGGGAAGAGTAGCGAAGCCTTATATTTATTGATATTGTTTAAACGTGGAGCCTTCGAATCCTCTCACGCACGTTATATAGTATAGAAAGAGCAGGTTGTAATACCTGCTCTTTCTATATTACAAATCGTCCGCGGACGATTTGAACCCCAGGGTTCGCTCTACACTCCGTTGCGGTCGGCGCTAAGCGGAAGTCCACCGGACTTCCAGCGCCCTCTCACGCACGTTATATAATATAGAAATACTTGGTGATTCTCAGCCATTAAAAATGAGAGACAATAAAGTTTGGTAACTACTAACCCAAAATAGCTGATGATAAGGAGGTCTAAAAGGCTTCCTTATTTTTTACAAAGGAGATAATGTGGAATTTGTGTTATTTAAGGAGAAAAGGGTATAGAATTGAAAATTTAATATAAATTAGGAGGAGTAAGGATTAATGAACTATTACATAAGTGACCTGCATCTGTTCCATGAAGCATCAATCCGCTTTGATAACAGACCATTTGGCTCTTTGGAAGAGATGCATGAGGCAGTTGTCAGCCGATGGAACAATAAAGTAAACAATGGAGATACAGTATACATCCTTGGTGATATGAGTATGCGTGGCAAAAAAGAAGACCTCATATCGCTTGTTGCTAAATTAAAAGGCAAAAAGATACTTGTTAAAGGCAATCATGATGATGTGTCGGATTACAGATATAAGCAGCTATTTTATGATATATGCGATTACAGAGAGATACACGACTCATACGGCGGGAAGAACTACGACCTTGTGCTATGTCATTATCCTATATTCAGTTGGAAAGGCATGAACAGAGGCACGATCCTGTTATACGGTCATACACACAACAGTGCAGAGGATGTATATTTTCAGAAATGCCTTGCAGGAATGGAAGAAAATGACTGCCGCCATGTAGGTGATAAGCCAATACAGGCATACAATGTGGGCTGTATGAAGCCATGGATTGATTATGAGCCAAGGAGTCTGAAAGAAATTATTGAAAACTATCAAAATATAAAATGATAGTTGAATTAAGGCATTGATTTCAATTTAAAATGGAGATAATGTGATGAACGAACAATGGTTTTTATTGGGTGATATACATGGCAGTGCACAGCCGGTTCACTATTTTTATCAAAAAAATAAGGAAAGATTGAGTTTGGATTCATCAGAAAACTTTATGATTCTGCTTGGTGATGTTGGTGCAAATTTTGCTCTCACTGGTCAGAGGGATCATAAATTCAAATCAGAGCTTTCAAAATTGCCATTTACTTTTATATGTCTAAGAGGAAATCATGAATCCAGAGTAAAAACGGTTATGGACAAAAATCCTGATGGATGGGAAACAATATCAAAATATGATCGTTCTATATTTGTTGAGAAAGAATTCCCTCACATTGAGTATTTAGCAGACGGACCGGCAGTATATAATTTTAAGTCTTATAAAACTTTATCTCTGCCCGGTGCTTACAGCGTGGACAAGTACTATCGTCTAGCCAGACATTTGACGTGGTATAAGGATGAGCAATTAGATGAAAAAGAAATGGAACTCGGAAGGAATTTGTGCAGAAACGAGGCACCGTTTGATTTAGTACTTTCGCATACATGCCCATATCCATATGAACCAACAGATTTATTTCTTGCAGGACTTGATCAGAGCACGGTTGATTCAACCATGGAAAGGTATCTGGGCGAGATAGAATTTAATTTGGATTATAAGAGATGGGCCTTTGGACATTTTCATGCCGACCGGCTGTATCCATGGGCTGATGGCAGACAGATGCTGATGCTATTCAACGAAAATGTTGTAAATCTGGATAAATTTATGAATATGACCGAAAAACAGTCGTTTAAAGATATTATTGCATAAAAGAGCAAATGTGGCACAAAAGCCTAAACCGCATCAATTCTTTGCAGGAACTTTATTCGTGAACACCACCCTTCTTCCAGCATTGTTTTATATGGAAGCTCCAAAATTTGCTATTGTCATAAAGTAAATATTGATTGAGAAATTAGTGTAAAGAGGTTATAATTAAATCAAGAAATGATAATTTTTGTAAGGTAATGAGGAAAGGCGGTGTATCACATGACTATGTTACAGGAGCAGGCTGTTCGGATGATTCAGGATATGTCCGATGATAATGTAGGTTTTTTACTCGAAGTGATTCAACGATTAATACCAAAGAAAACATATACCAGTGTTATTTATCCGTCTCAGAAATCCGATGAAAAAATGCAGGCGTTTAAAGAACTGGTAGCGACAAGATATGAGGCAAAAAAATATTTGCCGGATGACTTTGATCCGGATGTAGAGTTGGAAGCCGCAAGAAAGGAAAGATATGGTAGTATTGATTGATACGAATGTAATTATTGATTTTCTTGTTGCAAGAGAACCGTTTTATGATTCAGCATTGCGTGTAATGGAGAAATGTGCTTCTGGAGAAGCCGATGGATACATGGCGTTTCACTCTTTGCCTAATCTGTGGTATATTCTTAGAAAAGTACCGGTAGAAACAAGAAGATTATGGTTGGAAAATGTTTGCAAGGTTTTAAAAGTAGCATCTGCATCACAGGAAGCGGTCATGGCTGCTATTAAAATGGATAACTTTAAAGATTTTGAGGACTGCTTGCAGGACAGATGTGCCGAGGAAGTTTCAGCAAATTATATAATTACTCGAAATATAGCAGATTTTGAAGCTTCTGTGGTATCAGCTATAGAACCTGATGAGTGGCTGAAAAAAATTAACTAAAAGAGATTATTGACATGGTTTAAGATATCAAATAAATAACATAATTGAGGCACGGAATTAATACTCCGTGCCTCAATTGTTTTATCCGGATTACCTTTCTGTTGTAAAATAAAGGGCGTTATTTCAGTGCAGATATAATTTTGAAATATGGCTTGAAAAGGCTGTAATATTTCAGACCATCTGTCTCACCGTAGCTCTTTGTGATGGCAGATCTTATGCCATTGAGATTTTTTGTTTTATTCTTGTTTTTTTCAAGAAAATCAACAAAATTTCCGGGATCATTAATATCACTGTGAGCGAAAATTATACCTGTAAAACGCTCTACCTTCTTTTTACGCGTGAGCTTTTCAGGCGTAAAAGAGTAGGATTTGTCTTTTATGGTTTTATAAATTGTCTGACCCTGTTTCATACCATAAACATGAACCAGCGTCTCATGAAGCTTGAGCAGATTGTCTTTTCCCATGCAGTTTAGGAAAGAATCTACCTCAAAATGGTTGAAGTCTTCGGATACTGCCGATACTTCAGAAATATCTGATGTATCAATGCTGTCAGTTGAGGATTTAGCCTCATCTGCTTCGTTTTTATTTGAGCTGTTACCAGAACCGTTATGAGGTGTCTGTTCGTCAGTGAATGGTAAGTCATCATTAGTCATAAGCTTATCACTTGACGGTAAGTCATCGTTAGTTGCAAGCTCATCACCTAACGGTTCACTGTCTGTATAGCTGCTATGATTGCCATCGATAAGTTCATTCAGATTGTAAGACTTTGCGGTGATAGCATCGGTATCAGTATCAGTATCGGTATTGATATTGGTATTGGTATTGGCGTTATCTTCCTTGGATGGAATATCTGCTACTACCTGATACTTGATGTTTTTTCTTCGCTGGACAGCCTGTTTGCAGAAATTTACATTGAATCTGCGTACAGCGAATCCCTTATCTTTCCAGAACCTTACAGCAGGGTCATAGCCTGTGTCATTGCTCATTATGATGTACTCATCAGCACATGACTCGGCTGATGCAGCATCACATTTGTTTTCACTGAATGAACCAGCGCATCCCATCAGATATCCCATATATGATACGAGCTGAAAATCAAGGGCATTCGTGCCCTCATAGGATTCCTCAAATCGGATATTTATTTTGTTGTTTTCCATAAGTCTGATGACTGACATGTATGACATGTGAGGGGATTTCTTAGTGTAAAAAACAATAATTTCGTCGTCCTCATCTGCCATATCAAACAGCATCAGCCAGTTGTCGTTGACATTTTCGCTGTCTACTAAAAAGTGTCTGATAATAATCACCATTAATCCGGACAAAAGTATTGTAGCATGTGTAGGAGAAAATGGCAAATAATATAGATTTAAGTAAATGTTAACAATACAAAGAGTGCAACATATGATATAATTTTAATATATTTTGAAAATGAAGGGGAAATAGATTTGACAGATATTGATGAAGTTAATGATGTGATACAGGAAACAGATGAAGAAACATATGCGTTGGACTTTAAATTTACAGAGGAAAAGGAATATAAAACAGTACAGAAATATGAGCTTGTGACGATTCTATCGTATCTTATAGGTGTCAGAAATGAGATACTTGATGATATGTGCAGTGACGAGTATGTGGAGCTTTTAAACAGCTTAAGAGAAAGTACAAATGCGAGGATACTCAGATATCTGTGTAAGGCACGTACAAGTCTGCTGCGCAACTATAAAAAAACAGACAATGAAATAAAATATAATCTGGGTAATATAAACAGGATGGAGTGGTTTGATGCAGAGAATATAAATAAACTTGAGAGCTGGGAAGTGCATATTATATTGTATAATTCATCGGCTGACAAGTATTGCGTACATATTAACAAGCTGATAAATGAGCACGTGGATGCATGCAAAAAGCTTTTCCCAGACTGGGTAAAATGGGAGTATATCAGGGATTTGTTTGTCATAGCGGATTATGAAAAGCCAAAGAAGCTAAAGGCAGAGTTTACTGTCTATAAAGAGCACAGAAAAGAGTATCCATACGGGATGTACATTCACTGGCGCCCGGATGGCAGGGGAAATCTGCTCAATTCCGACGGACGTATATTAAAGACAATATACAGACAGCATGGTGATTATTTCAATGACGGTTCAAAATACAGGGATGCAGTGGAAGATACAAAGGAAAATATATATGAGTTTATCCGTGAAAGTATGCGTGTTGTGATAGTTGTGGATTGTGAAAATTCTGATGTATACAAGCTGTATGGAGTATTAAAAAACTTAAATTCTGAGCAAATGTCCAAAATAGAAAAAATTATACTTTATGATGATTATCATACATCCTGTGGATGGGACTGGCTGGAAAAATTCATACATATCCCTGTATTCCACGAGGAGGTGGAACGTGTGACAGACCGAAAGTCGCTTGTTGATATAAAGATGACTGCGGGAGTGTGTGAGGCGTATTATAAGGACAACATAGACTCGTTTATTTTGTGCTCAAGTGATTCGGATTACTGGGGACTTATTTCATCGGTAAAGGATGCTCATTTCCTCGTGATGTACGAATATAGCAAGTGCGGACAGTCAATCAAGGATGCACTTACAAAAAGATGTATATTTCATTGTTCAATAGACGATTTCTATACAGGAAATGCAAGTGATTTAAAGAAAAAAGTCATGATAAGTGAATTGAAAAATCTGACAAATGATATTGTCGGAAAAAATGGCTGGGAGATGACAAGACAGATATACGAGAGGACTAAAATTACATCGACAGAGCGAGAAATGAAGGATTTTTACAATAAATATGTTAAGTCATTGCGGTTAAAAATTAATGAGGACGGAGTATTCGAGATTGTGGTCAATGAATATTGATTATCGTAAAACTGTTTTATGTAATTATTGTCGGTCACACATGTATTGTGTGAAGGTTAAGCCTTATTTTAGCGGAAAGAGTGGGAAAGTATGATGAAACCGATGCTTGAAATCTGCTGTGGCAGCTTTTCGGATGTGAAAACAGCATATGAAAATGGTGCAGACAGGGTTGAACTGAACAGTGCCCTATATATGGGAGGACTGACACCTACACTTGCCAATTTAATATATGCAAAGGAGAACTGCAATATACCGGTAGTGACAATGGTTCGGCCGAGAGGCGGCGGATTTTGCTATTCGGATGAAGAATACGACACTATGCTTATGGATGCAAAAATTCTTTTAGAGCATGGAACAGACGGTATTGCGTTTGGATTTCTGACAGAGGAAAAAATGCTTGACAAAAAGCGCACGAAGGAAATGATAGAGCTCATTCATGAGTGTGGCAGGGAAGCTGTGTTTCACCGCGCCTTTGACTGCATAGATAATCAGGACAGTGCAGCGGAGATGCTTATTATGCTTGGCGCAGATCGTATCCTCACAAGCGGTGGAGCAGTAAATGTATGGGATGGCAGAAAACAGCTTAAGCATCTTCAAAATCAATATGGAAAAGATATTACGATTCTGGCAGGAAGCGGCGTGAAGGATACCAATGTGAGAGCACTTATCGAATACACAGGTATTACGCAGGTACACAGCTCGTGTGGCTCATGGAAGTGTGATGTGACAGCAGCGGGCAATGCAGTGGATTTTTCGTATGATGAAGCGATGAAAAACTGCTATCAGTGTGCGGATGCAGGTAAGGTTAGGAAGCTTGCGGAAGACTTTATAAATACATATATGAAAAATAATTAAAAAAAGAAAAGGTAGGTGACTTATAATGAGTATGGTTTGTTTTCATAATCCGGATGAGGAAAATGGATACCTAAGTAACTGGTATTTAAGTGAGTTTGAATGTGATGGAATAAGATTTTCATCGATGGAACAGTACATGATGTATCAAAAAGCAATTTGTTTTGGTGATACAAAAATAGCGGAAAAGATTCTTGAAACTACAGATGTTGCACAAATTAAGGCTTTGGGAAGAAAGGTTCCAAATTATAATGAAACAATCTGGAATGGAAAGCGACAGATTCTTGTTTACAATGGACTTTGTGCAAAATTTCAAAATTCAGAATTGAAAGCCAAATTAAAAGCTACAGGAGATGCCGTTTTAGCGGAATGTGCTGTGAGGGACTGCATATGGGGAATTGGATTGTCGATGACGGATCCTAAAAGACTGGAAATGGAAAAGTGGAGAGGACAGAATCTGCTCGGCTTTGCACTTATGATTGTGAGAGATGCATTATAGATATGAGAAGATATTTTTGGCCCCAACAACCAAATCCATTTGACATTTTTGGTACACAGGTTGACGAGCTGCAGGATAAGCTCTTTGAGGGACAGCCGACTATCTTGTCGATGCCGTAAAGAGAAGATTTGGACTTGAATAATACATATACAATTAAATAACGGATTGTGTTATAATATGTCTGTCGGCGGATTCGTCGGCAGACTTTTTTTAAGGAGAGTAAAATGAGAGTATTAACAGATTTAGAGCCAAAGAACGTTTTTTCGTTTTTCGAGGATATATGCAGTATTCCTCATCCATCATACAAGGAAGAGAAAATCAGTAATTATCTGGTGGAGTTTGCAAAGGCAAGAGGCCTTGAGCATTACCAGGATGAGCTTCACAATGTGATAATCATAAAGGAAGCATCAGAAGGATATGAGGATGTGGAGCCAATCATACTGCAGGGGCACATGGATATGGTTTGCGAGAAGGCACCTGACTGTGATAAGGATATGGACGAGGAAGGCCTGGACCTTTTGATAGATGGTGATTTTATCTCGGCAAAGGGCACTACACTCGGTGGAGATGACGGTATCGCGGTGGCATATGCGCTTGCTATTTTGGACGATGACAGCCTGTCACATCCACGCCTTGAGTTTGTATGCACTGTATGCGAGGAGGTCGGCATGGAGGGTGCTACAGGCATCGATGTGTCTATGCTTAAGGGAAAGAAGCTTCTTAATATGGACAGCGAGGAGGAGGGCGTGATGCTCGCAAGCTGCGCCGGTGGATGCAGAGCCGATGTGAAGCTGCCTGTAGAGAGAGAGACAGTGAGCGGAACAAAGCTTACTGTGAGCTTATCAGGTCTCACTGGCGGACACTCAGGCTCAGAGATTGATAAGGGAAGGGGCAATGCCAATACTCTTATGTCCAGACTGCTTCGCGACGCATCAGCACCTGTAGCTATAGCTTCTATAGAGGGCGGCAGAAAGGATAATGCTATTCCAAGAGAGTGTACTGCACAGATTATTGTAGCACCTGATGAGGCTGCGGCAGTGAAGGCTTCGATAGAACAGGCAGCAGCTGAGATTGCGGAGGAGTTTAAGGCATCTGATCCTGACCTTAAGCTTGCTGTGTCAGAGGAGACTGACTGCAGTGAGTCAGCTATAAGTGCAAAGGACAGCGCAAGGGTTATCGCACTTATCGAGGCACTGCCAAACGGCATCATCAGAATGAGCCGGGAAATCGATAAGCTTGTTGAGACCTCGCTTAATCTGGGAGTTTTAAAATCAGACGATGCTGCTGTCACTTTAAGATACGCAGTCAGAAGTTCTGTCGGTGTGGCTAAAAAAAGCCTTAAGAACCAGCTTGTATGCATAGCAGGCGCTTTTGCTGCAGAGGTTACATTTGAGGGCGATTATCCTGCATGGGAGTACAAGAAGGATTCAAAGCTCCGCGAGGATATGGTACGGATTTTTGAGGAGATGTATGGCAAAAAGCCTACAGTTGAGGCTATTCATGCCGGTGTCGAGTGCGGACTTTTAAGCGGCAAGATTGAAGGACTCGACTGCATATCAATGGGACCGGACATGTATGATATCCATACGACTGAGGAGAGGCTTTCCATATCCTCTGCAAAGAGGTCATATGAGTATATACTCAGAGTGATTGCGTGCAAATAAATAGTTATTCAAGGCTTTTGATAAAGGAAAGAGGTGTCATATGATACCTCTTTTTAAATGCCCTGTGAAAATAGCTCAGATTGTGAAATCCGACAGACAGTGAGACATCTAAAATTGAGGTGTTGCCGCGCTCGAACTGTTCCACGGATTTTTCAAGACGCACATTGTTGATATACTGCACGCAGGTCATGTTCATGTGTTTTTTGAAGAAACGCATGAAGTGGTATTCACTGAAATAGCAAAGCCCGGCAAGCTCTGAAACCTGGATGTTTTCGGCATAGTGCACCTCGATGTAATCGAGCACATTTTTGAGCTTATCGGAGGATGTGTTGACACCAAAATCAGCATTTTTTTCACTGTATTGCAGCAATAGAAATATTGCCTGAAGCAGAAATGCCTTTAGAGCCAGCTCATAGCCGAATTCCTGACGGGAGTATAGATTTGTTATGCGCATGAAGCATTTGCAAAGGGATGAATATGCCGGATGCTTCGGTGCAATCAGGTAAGGCATGGCAAACTCATGGTTGATTAGCGGAGTCAGATATCTTGAAGAGCATATATCGGTATTGTTTCCACCTAAAAAATTGATATGGAATACATACGTTTCCGAGTAAAATTCGTCGCAGTCCCTTATTGAAATGGAATGCAGCAGCAGTGGCGGGATAAAGATGATATCGCCTTCCTTTGCTTCATATTCGAGCAAATCAATCTGATAGGTGCATGAGCCCTTTGTGATCAGTGTGAGCTCTGCCTCATCGTGCCAGTGTGTAGTGATGACAGGGTAATCTGCTGCAAGTCTTGTTATATATTTCTGAACGGGGAAAAATACTTCTCCGTGCTTTGCGTTTTCTTTCTGCCCGAGGGCAGGCGGATTATTGTTTTTCATATTGTTGTTTCTCCATAGCTTTTAAAATTATACCCTTTAAATTATGAGAGCAGTATTGTGTTATAAAATGAAAAAATATTGCAAGAATTTATACTAAACACTTTCTATAATAGCAGTATAATACATCAAGGCGAAGTGCTCAAGCTGTAAATGAGTGCAAAATTTATGATTAGATAAGAGGTACACATTATGGAGAGAAAATGGTGGCATGACAAGGTGGCATATCAGATTTATCCAAAGAGCTTTCTGGATACAAACGGTGACGGAATAGGAGATTTAAGAGGTATCATTTCAAAGCTGGATTATTTAAAATCGCTTGGAATTGACATCATATGGCTGTCTCCGATATATAAATCGCCATTTGTGGATCAGGGCTATGACATATCTGATTACTATGCGATAGCTGAAGAATTCGGCACTATGGAGGAGTTTGATGAGCTCCTTGCCGAGGCAAAGAAGCGTGATATGCACATCATCATGGATCTGGTAATAAATCACTGCTCGGATAAGCACGAATGGTTTCAAAAGGCACTTAAGGATCCGGATGGAGAGTATGCTGATTACTTTTATTTCAGAAAAGGTAAAAACGGCAATCCGCCGAGCAATTACCGCTCTTATTTTGGCGGAAGCTGCTGGGAGAAGGTGCCGGGCACGGACAAGTATTATCTGCACATGTTTGCGAAGGAGCAGCCGGATTTAAACTGGGAGAATGAAAAGCTAAGACAAAAGCTTTATGAGATGATTAACTGGTGGCTTGATAAGGGCTTGTCAGGATTTAGAATAGATGCGATAATCAATATAAAGAAAAATCTCGATTTCCCTGATTTTGAGCCGGATGCAGAGGACGGACTGGCTGCCTGCTACAAGATGGTTGAAAGTGCAGAAGGTGTCGGAGAGCTCTTAGAGGAATTAAAGAACAATACATTTAAGAAGTATGATGCATTTACGGTTGGCGAGGTATTCAATATGAAGCCTGAGGAGCTGCCGGAGTTTATCGGTGAGAATGGGCATTTTTCAACGATATTTGATTTTTGTGCACAGTGCTTAAGTGATGGAGAGCATGGCTGGTATGATGCACCGAAAATAGATTTTGACAAATGGAGAAAGTCCATTCTTGGTTCACAGCTTGAGACAGAAAAGTACGGCTTTAAGGCCAATATTATAGAAAATCATGATGAGCCGAGAGGTGCATCAAGATTTTTACCAAAGCATGCTCAAAATCCTGCCGGAATAAAGATGTTAGGAACTGTCAGCGTACTGCTTCGAGGCATTCCGTTTATATACCAGGGACAGGAAATCGGTATGCAAAATGCAAAATGGAACAGTATAGATGAGTATGACGATATCAGCACAAAGGATCAGTACAAGGCAGCACTTGCAGCGGGCTTATCAAAGGAGCAGGCACTTGCAGCCTGTGGAAGGATGAGCAGGGATAATGCAAGGACACCTATGCAGTGGAGTGATGAGGCAAATGCCGGTTTTACCACAGCAAAGCCATGGCTTAAGGTCAATGAAAACTATAAGGCTATCAATGTTGCGGCGCAGGAAAAGGATCCTTCATCTGTTTTGAACTATTACAGAAGGCTTGTGGCACTCAGAAAGTCAGATGAATTTAAGGAGCTGTTCACCTACGGCAGATGTGTTCCGGCATATGAGGATACAGATGGCATCATGGCTTATTACAGAGAGGATGAAAATAAGCGCGTGCTGGTTGTGGCAAATTTTGGCAGTAAAGAGGCACAAATCAGGCTTGATGGCAGTGTGAAAAAGGTGCTTTTGTCCAACACAAATGATGCTGAAAAGAGCACTCTTTCAGTGGGAGCATCCGAGCTTAAGCTTGAAAGCTGTGAGGTTTTGGTGGTGCTTGTAAAATAGCATAATTTGATACAGAATTAAAGAAACCAGGCTGAATTTTTACAAAAAGAGACAGCTAAAAGAGATAACTAAAAGAGATAATGAAGAGACAAGGAGGGCATAATGAGCAAAAACAATAACGAAAAATGGTGGAAAAAGGCGGTAGTTTACCAGATTTATCCAAAGAGCTTTCAGGATTCTAACGGAGACGGCTTTGGTGATTTACAGGGTATCATCAAAAGACTTGATTATCTTGAGACGCTTGGAATCAATGCAATATGGCTTTCGCCGGTATTCAAATCACCGCAGGCGGACAACGGTTATGACATTTCGGATTACAGGGATATTGATCCGACGTTTGGCAGTCTCGATGATATGGAGGAGCTCATAAACGAGGCAAAGAAGCACAATATAAGAATTATGATGGATCTTGTCTTAAATCATTCTTCAAACGAGCACAGGTGGTTCAAGGAGGCTAAAAAGAGCAAGGACAATCCATACCATGACTACTATATTTGGAGAGACGGAGATGAAGGCGTGCCGCCAAGTGATATGAAGGCTTGTTTCGGTGGAAGCGCATGGGAATATGTGCCGGAAATCGGACAGTATTATTTCCATCAGTTTTTACCGGAGCAGCCGGATTTAAACTGGGAGAATCCAAAGGTCAGAAGAGCAATCTACGATATGATTCTCTGGTGGATGGACAAGGGAGTCGGCGGCTTCAGACTTGATGTAATCGACCAGATAGCAAAAGAGCCGGACAAGAGAATCACCATAAACGGACCAAGGCTTCAGGAATATTTTAAGGAACTGAGCAGGGAGACATTCCAGAAGGGCGACTTGATTACCGTAGGTGAGGCATGGGGCGCAGATACAGAGCGCGCAAAGCTTTACAGCAATCCGGATGGCAGCGAGTTTTCTATGGTGTTCCAGTTTGAACACATAGGGCTTGATCAGAAGGAGGGCGGCGAGAAATGGGACCTTGCACCGCTTCCGTTTAAAAAGCTCAAAAAGATAATGGCTCACTGGCAGAATGAACTCTACAACTGTGGCTGGAACAGTCTGTTCTGGGACAATCATGACCTGCCGCGTATCGTGTCAAGATGGGGCAATGACAGGGAGTACAGAGTGGAATCTGCAAAGATGCTTGCTATATTGCTGCACGGCATGCAGGGTACACCATACATCTATCAGGGCGAGGAGCTGGGCATGACAAATGTACAGTATGATATCGAGGATTATAAGGACTGTGAAATCATAAACATGTACCATGAGCGCCTTGAAAAAGGATACTCAAAGGATGAAATCATGAAGTCCATTTACGCAAAGGGCCGTGACAATGCAAGGACACCTATGCAGTGGGATGACTCGGCAAATGCCGGCTTTACCACAGGAACACCTTGGATAAAAGTAAATGACAATTACGACAAAATAAATGCCAAATCACAGGTGGATGACCCTGATTCAATCTTTAGCTGCTACAAGAAGCTTGTTCAGCTGAGAAAGGATTATCCGGTATTTGTTGATGGTAAATTCACACTTTTACTTGAGGATGATGATAATATTTTTGCATACAGCAGAAAGAATGAAGAAAAAACCATGATTGTTGTGTGCAATTTCTTTGACAAGGAGATACCAATGCCGCTTGCAAAGGAGTGTGAGGGCATGGAGGTGCTGATTTCAAATTATAAGGATACCTCTGATATGTCAGTGCTAAGACCTTATGAGGCCAGGATGTATATACGATAGATAAAATTGATACCGCTTGTTTTTATAAAGGTGTTTTATAAAAGCAGGCGGTATTATTGTATTTTTTAAGGATAATGTATATAATAAGTTACCGAAAAAATTCAATGGACGCTGAAAGGAACCAATTCCATGTATGATATAATAATAATAGGCAGTGGTCCGGCAGGACTGTCTGCAGCAATATATGCAAAGAGAGCCAATCTGAATGTGGCAGTAGCAGAAAAAGAATACGAGGGGACAGGCCAGATAGCCGAGAGCGGAAATGTGAACAACTATCTGGGGCTTCCAAATATAAACGGATACGACCTGGGAGAAAAATTCAGGGAGCATGCAGTGTCTCTTGATGTAGAATTTATCGAAAAAGAAGCAGTGCAGATAGAAGCAGTGCAAAACGGTGAGAAAGAAGAATCAGCGATATACAGAGTGAAATTCGATGATGACACGATAGCAGAGGCAAGAGCGCTCATCTATACCGCAGGAGCATATCCGAGAAAGGCAGGAGTGCCGGGAGAGGATGAGTATACCGGAAAGGGAGTATCTTACTGCGCAATCTGTGACGGAGCATTCTATAAAGGAAAGACAGCCGCAGTGCTGGGCGGCGGAGATACCGCTTTGGATGATGCATTATATCTGTCCGATATATGTGAGAAGGTCTATCTGGTTCACAGAAGAGACAGCTTCCGCGGTGCACAGAGCACAGTTGAGCTCTTAAAGCAGAAAGAAAATGTAGAACTTGTCCTAAACGAAACAGTGACAGAAATATATGGAGAAAAAAAGCCAACAGGCATAAAGCTTAAAAGTGGCAGGACACTGGCTGTAGACGGAGTATTCGTGGCATATGGCTCAGTACCGCAGTCAGAGCTTATAAAGAATCTGGTGCAGCTCGATGAGAGAGGATATGTAGTGGCAGGTGAGGACGGCATCACATATGCTGCAACAAAAAATGGTGACCATGATAGAAGTGTCCAGCCGGGACTGTATGTGGCGGGAGATGTCCGTACCAAGACACTGCGTCAGGTGGTAACAGCAGTATCTGACGGAGCAAATGCCGCAACGACAGCCGCAGAGTATTTAAGGGACATTAATGGCTATAAACAAAATATATAACCACGCACAAATAATTTGTATAACTGATAGCATTGACTTTCAACACACACGTTTGTATAATAATCTCATCAATTCCTAGTAACACAATAGACTATGTAAGAATTAACGAGAAGAAGAAAACAATGAGATTTAATACAAGCTTACTTCATGCCGGCGTGACAAAAGAGACAAATGGCTCTACACTGCCACCGGTATATCAGACAAGCGCCTTCGAGCAGGAGAGCGCGGCTGATCTGGAAAAAATATTTGAAAACAAAGCTCCGGGCTACTGTTACACAAGAGTTGCCAATCCTACGATTACAGCTTTTGAGAACAGAATAACAAAGCTCGAGGGAGGAATAGCATCGGTGGCATGCGCATCAGGAATGGCGGCACTGATGAATACCTTCTTAAATATACTAAGCAGTGGAGATGAGCTCATCTCAAGCGCCAGCCTCTACGGTGGCACAATAGATTTGTTCCATGATCTTGAGGCCTTCGGCATCACAACCAGATATGTCGAGAACAACAACTGGCAGCAGATAGAGGACAGTATCAATGAGCATACCAGACTGATTTTTGCAGAGACTATCGGTAATCCCTGTCTGGATGTCACAGATATTGAGAAGCTTGCAGAGATAGCACACGCACATGATATACCGCTTGTAGTTGACAATACCACATCGACAGCTTACCTGATACAGGTTTTAAAGCATGGAGCTGATATCGTGGTCAATTCATCTTCCAAATATATCAATGGAAGCAGCAATGCAATCAGTGGTATTCTGACAGACTCAGGTAAGTTCAAATGGGACAAGAACAGATATCCGGGTTTTGCAGATTATGTGAAGTATGGACCTATGGCATTTGTCGCAAAGCTGAGAAACAGTCTTTTCAGAAATATGGGTGCCTGTTTAGCTCCGGTGAATGCATACTTAAATATTATAGGACTTGAGACACTCGGTCTTAGAATGGAAAGAGAATGCTCTAATGCACTCGAGCTTGCGTCGTGGATAGAAAACAATTATCCTGACATAAAGGTTAATTATCCGGGGCTTTGTAGCAGCAAATGGCATGAAATAGCAAAAAAACAGCTCACAAACGGCTATGGAGCAATCCTTACAATCAGGGTTGGCAGCAAGGAAAAGGCATTTAAATTTATAGACAGCCTGATGATTCCATACACACTCAGCAATATCGGAGATACAAAGACACTGGTCATTCATCCGGGCTCCACAATCAGTCTTCACAGCACAGATAAGCAGAAGGAGGATGCAGGAGTATTTGAGGATCTTATAAGAGTCAGCGTGGGTATCGAGGATATAGATGACCTCAAGGAGGATTTTGCACAGGCTTTTGCAAATATAGCTGATTAAGCCATAATAATAAGGTATCAATGTGTATGCAAATGAGAGCGTGCATATGCATTTACATATAAAACAAAACATTAACATATTTACACAATAAGGAGATTAAAAATGGCGGAGAAAGTTGATTACGCTGCCCTAAAAAAGGGCGGATTCATGAGACAGAAGCAAAAGGGCTGTTTCTCGCTTAGAATTGCGGTTGTAGGAGGAAATCTTACAGCAGAAAATATCAAAACAGTAGCAGAGGTTGCTGAGAAATACGGACACGGATATGTTCATATGACATCGCGTCAGGGTATTGAGATTCCTTTTATCAAGGTTGAGGATATCAATGTGGTAAAAGAGGAACTGGCAAAGGGCGGTGTAGGAACAGGTGTCTGCGGACCGAGAGTACGTACTGTCACAGCGTGTCAGGGTTCAGAAATCTGTCCTAGCGGATGTATCGATACATACACTCTGGCTAAGGAACTTGATGAAAGATACTTCGGAAGAGAGCTTCCTCACAAGTTCAAGTTTGGTGTCACAGGCTGTCAGAACAACTGCTTAAAGGCTGAGGAAAACGATGTCGGAATCAAGGGTGGCATGACAGTGGAGTGCAGCCATGACGATTGTATCCAGTGTGGTGTATGTGTGAAGGCATGCCGCGAGGGTGCACTTAGCATGGAGGATGGCAGGATTGTCATCGACAGAGACAAATGTAACAACTGTGCGCGCTGCGTAAAGAGCTGTCCGACAGATGCATGGAAGGGAACTCCGGGATATATCGTATCGTTTGGAGGACTTTTCGGAAACCACATCTATAAAGGAGAGCAGCTTGTTCCGATTATCCGCGACAAGGAAACTCTTTTCAGAGTGACAGATGCAGCAATTAGTTTCTTCGAGAAGCATGCAAACGGTGGTGAGCGTTTCAGACTTACTCTTCAGAGAGTGGGCGAGGAAGAGTTCAAAAAAGAGATTCAGGCAGCATACGAGGGTAAATAATCCCCGTGTATAGCAGGAAATATCCGGCATGCATAAATAACAACGGTTACGGCAAAAATATAATAAATATGAGTATAGGAAGGGAGATGCAAAATGGCAGATATAGCATTCGACGATCAGGTAGATATAACTGACAAGGTTTGCCCTCTTACATTTGTAAAGGCAAAGGTAGCAATAGAGGAATTAGATGACGGTGAGGTGCTTGCAATCCGTATGAATGATGGAGAGCCGGTACAGAATGTTCCAAGAAGCATGAAGGAAGAGGGACACAAGATACTTAAGCTCGAGGACAACGAGGATGGAACATACACTCTTTACGTCAGAAAGGTTGAGGACTAATCATGGCAGCAAGAATTTCAAAGGCGGATTTCGATGAAAAAGTATTAAAAAGCAAGCTTCCGGTAATTGTTGATTTTTACTCGGATTCATGTGTGGCCTGCAAGAAGCTGGCACCGGTTCTCGGAGATATCGAGGATGATTATGAGGATAAGCTTCATGTATACAAGGTCAATACAAACTTTGACGGAGAGCTCGCTGATGAGTATGAGGTGACTGCGAATCCGACGCTGCTTTTCGTAAAAGATGCAGAGGTCTTAGACAGAAAGGTCGGCGCACAAAAGCCTGCCGATTTGAAAGCATGGGTTGAAGAATTATTATAGTCTTTAGATTATTATATAAAGCAGTCTGATACAGGATAATAACACATACAGATACCACAATCTGTGACACAGGAGGAAATAAAATGACTATCACAGTAGCAGGAGAGAAGAAAGAATATAAGGATGGACTTACATTACCGGAGCTTATCGAGCTTGAGAATGTAGATATGCCTGAGTATGTAACAGTTTCAATAAATGAGGAATTTGTTGCCACAGAGGATAAGCCAAAGACAGTGCTTAAGGATGGCGACAATGTAGAGTTCCTTTACTTCATGGGAGGTGGATGCTAATGGCAATGACTGATGAGCAGATCGAGCGCTATTCACGCCACATTATCCTTAATGAGGTGGGCGTTAAAGGTCAGAAGAAATTATTAAAGGGCAAGGTGCTTATTATCGGTGCCGGCGGACTCGGAGCTCCGGCAGCCATGTATCTTGCAGCGGCAGGAGTTGGCACAATCGGTATTGTGGATGCGGATGAGGTAGATTTATCCAACCTGCAGAGACAGATTATCCACGGAACAGCCGATGTGGGCAAAGCCAAGGTAAAGTCAGCAAAAGAGACAATGAACGCCATGAACCCGGATGTTCAGGTCAATACATACCGTATGTTTGTAGATGCGTCAAACATCAGAGAGCTTATCAGGGATTATGATTTCATCATCGATGGAACTGACAATTTCCCGGCAAAGTTCTTAATCAACGATGCATGTGTGCTTGAGAAAAAGCCGTTTTCACATGCAGGAATCATCCGTTTCAAGGGTCAGCTCATGACATATGTGCCGGGAGAGGGACCTTGCTACAGATGTGTATTCAAGAATCCGCCACCAAAGGATGCAGTGCCTACATGTAAGCAGGCAGGCGTTATCGGAGCTATGGGCGGAGTAATCGGTTCGCTTCAGGCTATGGAGGCTATCAAGTATTTAATCGGTGTTGGAGAGCTGCTCACAGGATATCTGCTTACATATGATGCACTCACCATGGAGTTCCACAAGATTAAGCTTCCAAAGGATACACACAACTGTGCAGTCTGTGGCGACCATCCGACTATTTTCGAGCCAATCGACTACGAGCAGGAGGTCTGCGAGGAGACAGCGGGCAGATTTGATGCACCTCGTACACAGGAATAAAAGACAGTAAGGAAAGGAACGATATGAGTATCATAAGAATGAAATATCCGTTTCTGGATGAAATAGCAAAATATGCTAAAGAGCATCTGCCGGAGGAGGCGTGCGGTCTGATAGCAGGCAGTGAGGACGAAAACGGTCGTCTCATCACAAAGGTATATTACCTGACGAATACAGACCATGCCGAGGACCATTTCACAATGGATCCAAAGGAGCAGCTGGCAGCCATAAAGGACATGAGAGCAAACGGCCTTAAGCCGCTTGGCAACTGGCATTCACATCCGTCTAGCCCTTCAAGGCCATCGGATGAGGATATAAAGCTTGCATATGATCCAAATGCGAGCTACATGATAATGTCGCTTATGGCAGAAAATCCTGTAATCAACTCGTTTCATATCGAGGGAGGACAGGTCACGAAAGAGGATTTACGAATATATTCTGATGAATATTACTTCTAAATCATATGTTAATGTTTTGAGTCGCAGCGAAAGCTGCAAAGAAAAGTCAGCTTCATCGAAGATGGCTTTTCTTTTTTAGAGAAAGATGTTATTATAGCATGTATATTTAATAAAACGAAAGAGCGCGCGAAAATGAAATTAAAAACGAAGGAACTTACAACATGTGCACTTTTTGCGGCACTTATAGCAGTTGGAGCATTTATCAAGATTGATATTCCGCTTCCTATGTACACCATGCATTTTACATTACAGTGGTTCTTTGTGCTGATGGCGGGATTTCTGCTGGGGGCAAAGCTGGCATCGCTTAGCGTGATAGTATATTTGTGCATCGGACTGGTGGGAGTGCCTGTATTTGCGGCAGGCGGTGGTCCTACATACATTTTAAGACCGGGCTTTGGGTTCCTCTTAGGCTTTGTGCTTGCCGCATTTTTAATCGGAGCTATCACAGAAAAGCTTAAAAAGACCAATGCGTTTACACTCATTCTTCCGGCAACGGTCGGACTGGTGGCATATTATACAGTTGGAGCAATATACTTTTACTGCATGAAGAATTTCTATGCGGCAACACCTGTCAGCTGGGGCATAGTAATAGTAGATTACTGTCTGATAACTGTTGCACCGGACTTTATATTATGCGTATCGGCAGCAGTGTTTTCTGCCAAGCTTCATCCTGTTTTTGCAGGAATATTAAACGGTTACAGTGTGAAGAATAAGGTGGAAAATAAAGCATAAAGAGTATAATAAAGTATAAAATAAGGCATGAAATAACGTATGAAATAAAGTATGGATATGGTATTACAGGGAGATAAAAATGGCGTATTTTCCGATGTTTGTGGATATGACGGAAAGAGAGTGTCTGATCGTCGGCGGTGGAAATGTGGCATACCGCAAGGTGATCGTAATGCTGGATTTTGGCGCGAAGGTCACGGTTGTGGCAGAGAATATATGTGATGAGCTGAGAAAGCTTACAATTGATGATATAGCAAGCGAGGATAAAACGGGCTCATATACGGCAAATAAAGAAAACAATCAGACGGACTCAGATGCAGCAAACAAAGAAAACAATAAGCCGGACTCGGATGCAGCCGATAGAATTACGATTATAAAAAGAAGGTTTGACCGAAAAGACTGTAACGGCATGGAAATGGTTATCGTTGCCACTGATGATAATGCTTTAAATCATGAGATTGCAGAGTATTGCAAAGCTAATGGCATCATGGTAAATGCGGTCGATCAGAAGGCTGATTGCAGCTTTATTTTTCCGTCATACATAAAGGAAAAGAATCTTGTTGCTGCATTTTCGAGCGGAGGAAACAGCCCTGTGCTGACCCAGTATCTGAAAGGCAAAGAGAAGGAGATTCTTACTCCGTTTCTTGGTGAGCTGAACGAATACATGGGACAAATCCGCGAAAAAGTAATAGCGCAATATGACACTCAAGCCGAGAGAAAGCGTGTATTTAAAGAAATATTGTGTGCAGCTATTGATAATGGAAGGATTCCGGAAATATAGTTTAAAGTAAGGTATTACAGATTTTAAGTTGTTGTTCATTTATAAATTATAAATGGCAAATGGCATGATCCGTAGGAGAGTAAAATGAGGTATTTAATAGGAACGAGAGGCTCAAAGCTTGCTCTTATTCAGACTGATTACGTGATAGATAAGTTAAAAAGAGCATATCCGGATGATGATTTCGAGGCTGTTATCATAAAGACAACAGGCGATTTAGAGCAGAAAAAGGCACTCGATAAGATTGGCTCAAAGGGTATCTTTGTAAAGGAGATAGAGGACGAGCTTTTATCGGGAAAGATTCATATGGCAGTTCATTCTATGAAGGATATGCCTGATGAACCGGCAGCAGGGCTTACATTTGCAAAGGCATGGAAGCGTGAAGATCCAAGGGATGTTTTGGTGCTGAAAAATGCCGCTTCACTGGATGAGCTTCCTCATGGTGCCGTGATAGGAACCGGAAGCAAGCGCAGAAAGTATCAGCTTTTAAAGCTGCGTCCTGACCTTAAGGTGGTTGGCATACGCGGAAATATCGATACGAGGCTTCGTAAGCTATATGATGGTGAAATTATATATGAAGAGGTTGCCGATAATACTGTAAATAACAATGAGATAGCTAACGAAAAACAGAATAAGTATAACGAATACAGGCTGGATGGAATCGTACTTGCAGCGGCGGGAATAAAGCGTATCGGAAGAGATTCTGAGATCACACAGTACTTTTCGGAGGATGATATGATTCCGGCTCCGGCACAGGGCACACTGGCGATTGAGCTACGTGCTGACAATGCTAAGCTGATGGCAAAGCTTGATGCTTTGTCAGATGAGAAAACCAATCTGTGCGCAGGCATTGAGAGAGAATTTTTAAAGCAAATCGGTGGAAACTGTCATCTGCCTGTGGCTGCATACTGTGATATTGTAAGTGAAAAAGACCGCGGTAATGACAGCAACAAAAATAACAGGCTAAAGCTTCTTGCGATGTTTGGCTCAGAGGATGGAAAACAGCTTGCAAGGACAGAGCAGGTATGGGATATGACATCAGACAGAAACAATATTGTGGAGCGTGCCGTGCACGATATTCGGTATAAATTAGAAATCGACTAAAAAAATATCAAGTCATAATTTTTAATCATAATAATTCAGTAGAAAAATAATTAGGAAAATCATGAGAGAAAACACAGGAAAAGTAGTATTAGTTGGAGCAGGACCGGGAGATACGGGCCTGCTCACTTTAAAAGGAGAAAAATATATTAAACAGGCGGATTGTCTGGTGTATGACAGGCTGTCATCACCAGAGTTTCTTTCAATGGCAAAGGCAGGCTGTGAGCTTATTTATGTGGGCAAGGAAAATCACAAGCATGTCATGAAGCAGGATGCCATAAACGAGCTTTTGTACGAGAAATCAAAATATCATGAGCTTGTAGTCCGATTAAAGGGCGGAGATCCGTATGTCTTTGGAAGAGGCGGAGAGGAAGCTCTCTACCTGGTAGATAGAAATGTGGAGGTAGAAGTGGTACCGGGTGTCAGTTCATCGGTTGCAGCGCTTGCGGCTGCAGGAATACCTATCACACACAGAGGCATAGCAAAAGGCTTTCAGGTCATCACTGCGCACAGCAGAAGGGATGAGGAGGCAGATATAGACTATTCCCTTCTTACAGATGAGACAATCACCTGTGTATTTTTGATGGGACTTGCGCATGTAAAAAGCATTGCAACAGGGCTTATGAAAGCAGGACGAAGAGCGGATACTCCGGCAGCAGTGATATCGAACGGCACACTTGCCGCGCAGCGCAAATGTATAGGAACGCTTGCGGATATCGGAGAAAAGATTGAGGAAGCAAAGCTGACATCACCGGCTATAATCGTTGTGGGAGATGTGGTTTCACTGAATGACAGGCTTGATTTCTTTGAAAAAAGACCGCTGTTTGGAAGAAAAATCACAGTACCGTATATCAAAACAAACGAATTGATAGCAAAATTACAGCAGCTTGGAGCAGATGTCACACCGGTTAAGACAGGCATAATAAACCCGATAATAATTCCTGAATTTGCCGATAAGGTAAGATCAGCTGACTGGATAGTTTTTACAAGCAAAAATGGTGTAAGATCATTTTTCTATAATCTGGATATGGCAGGGGCAGACATCAGGCTTATAGCAAATGCAAGGTTTGCAGTGGTGGGAAAAGCTACAGAAAAAGAGCTTGCAAAGCATCACATAAAGGCAGATGTTATTCCTATGGAACAGACCGGAAAAGAACTTGCAGGAGAATTGAGTTCGTATATGGGCGATAATGATGAAATCAAAGTCTGCATTTTCTCGGCAAAGGAGGCTTCACCTGACCTTGAGGCAGGACTTAAAGAAATATGTGAATTAGAAAAAATTGATGCATATGTAAATGAGCAGGCATATGAGAGTATTCCTGAAGGCATTGGAAACATGGTAAGTGAAGCTGTTTTTACAAGCGCATCAAATGTGGAAAGATTTTTTCATATGCTGCCGGAGAATGCATACGTGGAAACAGCATACTCAATAGGTGAAAAAACAACAGCAGCATTAGAGCAGCACAATGTCAGAGAGATAGTACAAGCTGATGATAGCAGTTATGAAGCGCTGGTAGATAAAATATCTTATAAAGATGCTTTTAAAGATTAAGAATTTATGGTGACAAAAGTTATATAAAGTTATATAATAAATGCAAAGTTATATAAGGTTATATAAACTTATATACGAAACAAAAAGTTATATAAAGTTATATAAGGGGAAAACAAAATGCAAAATCCATTTACATTATCATTCGGGAAAAAACCACTGCAATATATATCAAGAATCTCACAGACCAATCAGATAGTAGAGACATTTAGGTCAGAAAATCCTGCAAACCAGCTTTTTATGATAACCGGGGTAAGGGGATCGGGCAAAACGGTTATGATGACCAATATAGTATCGGAGATAAAGAAGGATGAGGAATGGCTGACAGTTGAGCTTAACCCTACGAGAGATATGCTTCAGAGCCTTGCAGCTAAGATTTACAGTATGCCTCAGATGAATAAAATATTTGTCAATGCAAAACTGGATTTTTCAGCGTTTGGACTGGGCGTTTCCATAGAAAATGCAGCACCGGTTACGGATATAGAAAATGTGCTGGAATTGATGCTTGAAAATATAAAGAAACATAATAAGCGGTTACTCATTTCAGTTGATGAGGTTATGAACTGTGAATTTGTAAAAGTATTTGTCAGTTCATTTCAGATATTTCTGAGACAGGATTATCCTATTTTTCTGCTTATGACGGGGCTGTTTGAAAATATATATGATCTGCAGAACGACAAGGCACTTACATTTTTGTACAGGGCGCCTAAGATAATGCTTGAGCCACTTAGCTTTACAGCAGTCAGGAAACACTATATGGATATTTTTGAACTGGATCAAAGAGAGGCAGACAAAATGGCAGCTCTTACAAAGGGATATCCTTTTGCATTCCAGGTATTGGGATATCTTTACTGGGAAAACAGGGATGATCACACGATAGAAGATATTTTACCGGAATATGATCAGTGCCTTGATGAGTATGTGTACAGTAAAATCTGGTCGGAGCTGTCAGAGCTTGATAAAAAAATATTGTTGGAAATATCAGTAAGTGGTGAAGAAAAGGTAAAAGAAATCAGAGAAAAACTGGATATGAATTCAGGATTATTCTCGGTATATAGAGACCGGCTCAAAAGAAAGGGGGTTATAGATACCTCTGAGTACGGTAAAATTACTCTCACACTTCCACGATTTGAAGAATTTGTCAAAACGCGCCAAATGTAATATACTATATCCAACTGAAACATTAACATAATAAAGGAGAAGCACAATGAAAGAATACAGTATAGGTACAAAGTGTGTACAGGCAGGCTATGCAGCCGGAAACGGAGAGCCGAGACAGATTCCGATTATTCAGTCAACTACATTCAAATATGACACAAGCGAGGACATGGGAAAGCTTTTTGACCTTGAGGCAGAGGGCTATTTCTACAGCAGACTGCAGAATCCAACCTGTGACACGGTAGCAAGAAAAATCGCAGCTATGGAGGGTGGCACGGCTGCCATGCTCACATCATCAGGACAGGCAGCCAATTTCTATGCCATGTTCAACATATGTGAGTGCGGAGACCATATCGTGGCATCATCATCCATCTATGGAGGCACCTTCAACCTAATCGCGGTAACTATGGCAAAGATGGGTATTACAGCTACATTCGTATCTCCTGATGCTACAGAGGAGGAGCTGAATGCAGCATTCAGACCAAACACAAAGCTTATGTTTGGTGAGACTATTGCCAATCCTGCGCTTACGGTGCTTGATATAGAGCTTTTTGCAAAGGTGGCACACGAGCACGGAGTACCGCTTATAGTGGACAATACCTTCCCGACACCTGTAAACTGCAGACCAATTGAGTGGGGCGCAGATATTGTCACACACTCTACCACAAAGTACATGGACGGACACGGAGCCACACTCGGCGGAGCAATCGTAGACAGCGGCAAATTCGACTGGATGGCACATGCAGATAAATATCCGGGACTGTGCACACCTGACGACAGCTATCATGGCATCACATATGCAGAGAAATTCGGCAAGGAAGGTGCGTTCATTACCAAATGTACAGCACAGCTTATGCGCGATTTTGGTTCTATGCAGTCACCACAGAATGCATTTATGCTGAATCTTGGCCTTGAGTCACTTCATGTGCGTATGCCAAAGCATGTGGAAAATGGACAGGCAGTGGCTGAATTTTTGGAAAATCATCCAAAGGTTGCCTATGTAAACTACTCAGGGCTTCCTTCAAACAAATACTATGAGAGAGCACAGAAGTATCTTCCAAACGGAGGCTGCGGAGTCGTATCATTTGGCTTAAAGGGCGGCAGAGAGGCAGCGTCTGCATTTATGAAGGCATTAAGGCTTGGTGCAATCGAGACACATGTGGCAGATGCGAGAACCTGCTGCTTAAATCCGGCAACAAGCACGCATCGTCAGATGAATGATGAGCAGCTTAAGGAAGCAGGAGTGCCGGCAGAGCTTATCAGAATAAGCTTAGGTCTTGAGGACAAGGTGGATTTGATTGCAGATATCTCAAACGCACTCGATGCTATAAAATAAAACATATATTCATAAAATACACAAAAAGAACAAAATTAGTAAAAACAAAACTTTACGAAATGACTTACTAATGATATAGTAGTGATAGGTATGAAAGAGTTTTAATAATTATTTTATTTTTGTGGGAATTATTATGAGTAATAGATTTGATGATGAAAACAATATAGAGATGGATATAAAGACCGCATTCGCATCCTGGGGAAAGTATGTTTTTAAGTGCTTTCCGCAGGAATGCCGTTTGAGGTCTTTTTTATCAGAGGATTCATTAGATGACTCAGAAGAGAAAAATGTGGATATTATAAACAATCCGTTTATAGACAGCATGGTTGACAGGAATAATCTGCTGAAGGCTGTTAAACAGATTGCAGAGGGAGAAAAATTTGCTACTGTAGTACTGCATGCCAAGGAAGGAACAGATACCTACAGGATATCATTCAAGTCGATTTGCTTTGATGATGATGGCAGAACAGTTGAGGCAATAGGGCTTGCTGAGCAGCTTGATGAGCGTCTTAACGAGAGTGAGATGGTGAATGCTTTAGGAAGCAACTTCAACAGTATCTACTATGTAGATGTAGACAACAATAAGATGTATCCGTACAGGATGAATCCTTCTGTCCGTGCTATGTTTGGAGAAGTGCTTGAGTCAAAACCGGGCTATAATGAGATGATGGAACAGTATGTAAATGCTATCGTCTTAGAAGAGGATAAGCTTCACATGCTTTTAGAGACATCAATTAATAATCTGCGCAGGCAGTTTTTGATAAAGGATACCTATCAGCATGATTACCGCATCGTGAGGGATGGACAGGTACAGTATTGCAGAGCAAAGTTTGTCAATGTGTCTGGCGTGGGAGAGCTGCACAAGATGATAGCGGGCTTTTCGGATATAAGCCCGGAGAAGCAAAGAGAGCTTGAGCGTATAGCGTATGTGGATGCAGTGACCGGAGGCAACAATTACGAGAGTTTTAAAAAGAAGCTGCGTGACAGAAACGTATCAGGATATCTGATTTCCATGGATATTCACTCCTTCAAGATAGTGAACTCCATCTGTGGTGTGGCAAAGGGCGATGAGGCGCTTAGATGGATTTCTGAAAATATACGCGGTGTTGTAGGATATAATGACATATCAGGTCATATAAATGCAGACAGATTTGTTATTTTCTTTGCGGATGACAAGATAAATAAGGTTATCAGAAAGATAGAGACCATCAATTTACAGCTTATTAAGGTTTCAGAATCCTTAAAGATTCCAAAGATTCAGCCATACTTTGGTGTGACAAAATGGGAGCCGGGCAAAAAGGTTGAGGAAGCATACGGCGAGGCCAACTTTGCCAAGAATCGGATCAAGGAGCGGAAGGACGTGCTCTATCAGATATACAGTCAGGCCGATACAGAAAGGATTGTCGAAGAAAAGCAGATGGAGGATAACTTCTACAGGGATTTAAATGACAATCATTTTGAGATATGGTATCAGCCCAAGTATGCTCCAAAGACCAACAAGCTGGTCGGTGCAGAGGGACTTGTCAGGTGGAGAAGAGAAAATAATGAGATTATTCCGCCATCCAAATTTATACCGCTTTTTGAAAGAAACGGCATGATTAAGGCGCTTGATGAGTATGTATTCCGCGAGGTGTGTACACATCAGAGAAGATGGCTTGATGAAGGGAAAAAAATAGTTCCTATCTCAATCAACCTGTCCAGAGCGAGCCTGTACTTTGAGTCTGTGGTCAAAAGATATCATGATATAGCAAGAAGAATCGGCATATACACACATCTTGTGCCTATAGAGATTACAGAGAGTGCAGCGGTCGATAATGATGAAATCAAGAGTATTGCGGATAAATTCCATGGCAATGGATTTCCACTTTTGGTGGATGATTTTGGCTCAGGCTATTCATCACTTGTTACCCTCAATATGAAGTGCTTTGATACACTCAAAATCGACAAGAGCCTGATTGACTATATAGGAGATTCAAATGGTGAGAGGCTGCTTGTGCACACGATAGCACTGGCCAAGGAGCTGGGGATCTGCGTGACCGCCGAGGGTGTTGAGAGTCAGGAGCAGGTAGAGTTTTTGAAGAATATAGACTGCGACAGTATACAGGGCTTTTATTATTCAAAGCCACTGCCGTTAACAGAGTATGAGATGCTTTTGGATTGATAAATATAAAAAAACATAAGCAGTATAAAAGAGCCGGTCATGTGACCGGCTCTTTTGAGGGGAGTATAAATAATT
>ENA-ORPD01000214-ORPD01000214.1-human-gut-metagenome-genome-assembly--contig:-NODE-214-length-59200-cov-21.129208_pt1 | contig 59200 bp, 54 predicted proteins | sample MGYA00242143_ERZ509076 | MGnify/ENA primary metagenome ERZ509076 (study PRJEB26280, sample SAMEA2338706) | human gut metagenome | biome: human gut; feature: human-associated habitat; material: faeces... | reverse complement strand
GCTCTTCCGATCTTTTTTAAGATTTCTATTAGAAAGAAAAAAAATAAATTTAAAAAGTAGAAAAAATAAAATAATAAAGGGTGAAAATTTAAATAAAATTTTCAAATACTATAAAAATATATTTTATATAAATAAAATATATTATACAGAAAAAGAAGTTTTAAATAAAAAGTTTGACTTCTATTAGTAATTATGGTAAAATTCTATATTGTGTAGAGCTCCTCTACAACCGCACGAAAGTAGGTTAATAAAACAAGTAATAACTTGTACCACAAAGGCGAGTCTTAGATTATAAAGGAGGTAAAAAATGAAAGCAGTTATTGAAACAGGTGGAAAACAATATTATGTTGAACCAGGAACAATATTATATGTAGAAAAACTAGATGTTGAATCTGGAAAAGATGTTGTTTTTGATAAGGTATTAATGGCAAACGGAGTAGTTGGAAAACCATATGTAAAAGGTGCTACTGTAACTGGTACTGTTGTAAAACATGGTAAAGCAAAAAAAATAAAAGTATTTAAATACAATCAAAAGAAAAATTACCACAGAACTCAAGGCCATCGTCAACCATATACTAAAATTGAAATTAAATCAGTTAAATAATTATGATTAAAGTTGATGTAAAAAAAGTAAATAATGAGATAACAAATATACATATTTCTGGTCATTCAGAATATGATGAGTTTGGAAAAGATATTGTTTGTGCTTCAGTATCAAGTATAGTAATAACATCAGTTAATGCAATTATTAAACTAGATAATTCAATTAAGTTTAAGCAGGAGTCTGGTAATGTTATTATAAATGTCATTAAACATACTAAGAATACTGATATATTAATAAACAATATGCTTGAATTGTTAGAAAATTTAGCAAAACAATATAAAAACAATATAAAAATAAATAAATAAGGAGGTGTCACCGATGTTTGATTTAATGAGATTAGATATTCAATTATTCGCACACAAAAAAGGACAAGGTTCTACAAAAAATGGTCGTGATTCAATATCTAAAAGACTAGGAGCTAAAGCTAGCGATGGTGAATTTGTAACAGGTGGATCTATTCTATATCGTCAACGTGGTACTAAAATTTATCCAGGTACTAATGTTGGTATAGGATCAGATGATACAGTATATGCTAAAATAGACGGTTATGTAAAATTTGAACGTGTTGGAAAATATAGAAAACAGGTTAGTGTTTATCCAACAATATAATAATTTTTAAATATATTCATTAATTTATGGATATATTTTTTTTATAAAAAGGAATTTTAAATCTACTAAGGTAAAATATAAATGGATGTAGAAAATGAAAAAATTTTATACATGTAAATATGATAGAGCTTTCAAAGAAATAATGTTAAAAAAAGATAATATTGAATTATTAAAATATTATTTAGAATATATATTAAATGTAGAAATCAAACAAATAAAAATAAATAATGTAGAGTTAATAAATGGGAACTTAAATACAAGAGGTAAAAGATTAGATTTATATTTAGAAACAAATGCTGGAAAAATAAACGTAGAAATGAACGCAGAAAATAAAAACTATGTACATCCAAGGAATTTAGCATATATATGTAATATATATCAAAATCATACATTGATAGGAAAAGAGTATGATCAAAATACAAAAATAATTCAAATAAATTTTAGTTATGGATTAAATAAGAAAAAGGCAATATATAAATATGAAATTAAAAATGAGGAAGATGAAAGATTTGTATATAATTTTGAAATATATGAAATAAATATGGAATATTTTATGAAAACTTGGTATAATAAAAACCAAGAACAGATAGAAAAATACAAATATTTTATAATGCTTAATTTAGAACATGATGAATTAAAAGAACTATCAAAAAAAGATAAGGTGGTAGAAAGATATATGGAAGATTTGAATGTAATAAATAGTGACCCTGTATTTATACAACATATGACGGATGAAGATGATAGAGAAGGAATATATAAAGCTTTGTTAGCCGAGGAAAAAGAAAAAGCTATATTAGAAGGAATTGAAGAAGGCAAAAAAACAGGTTTAGAACAAGGAATAAAACAAGGAATGAAACAAGGAATAAAGGAGGGTGTAAAAGAAGGTATAAAGGAAGGCATTGAACAAGGAATTCAGAAAGTTGCTAAGACAATGATTGAAAATAATTTTCAAATTGAAGACATTATAAAAATAACTGGCTTAACAAAAGATGAAATTTTAAATTTAAAGTAATTATTGTAAAATACCAATAACAACTTGGTATTTTTTTGAATTTATTGTATAATTACTAAAGGAGGCAAAACTATGAAAAACTTTTATGTAACAACACCTATTTATTATCCAAGTGGTAAATTTCATATAGGAACAGCATATACTACAATACTTGCAGATGTCATAGCTCGTTATAAGAGAATGGAAGGATATAATGTTAAATTTACAACAGGACTTGACGAACATGGATTAAAAATAGAAACCAAAGCTATTGAAGCAGGGAAAACACCACAAGAATATGTGGATGAAATGGCAAAAAATGCTATAAATCTTTGGGAAAAATTAAATATCAGTGAACATGATTTTATAAGAACTACAAATAAAAAGCATGAAGAAATTGTTTTAAAAATATATGAAAAAATGTGTAATAATGGCGATATATATAAAGGTCATTATAGCGGTTGGTATTGTGTACCATGTGAAACATTTTTCACAAAAACTCAATTGGTGGATGGAAAATGTCCAGATTGTGGTAGAGAAGTTAATTTAACTGAAGAAGAGTGCTATTTCTTTAATATTAAAAAATATCAATCTAAAATAGAAGAATTCTATGAAAAAAATCCGAACTTTTTAGAACCTGTATTTAGAAAAGAAGAAATAATGAATAATTTTATTAAACCAGGTTTAGAAGATTTATGTATTTCAAGAACAACATTTAGTTGGGGAATAAAACTTCCTAATGATCCCAAACATGTTATGTATGTATGGCTTGATGCACTTACAAACTATATTACTTCACTTGGATATTTAACTGAAAATGATAGCGAATTCAAATCTTTTTGGCCAGCTGATATACAAATAATAGGAAAAGATATAGTAAGATTCCATGCAATATATTGGCCAATATTTCTAATGTCTTTAGGTATAGATACACCAAAAAAACTATATTCACATGGATTTATTGTAATGAAAGATGGAAAAATGAGTAAGTCAAAAGGAAACATGATTTATCCTGATGTACTTGCTGATAAATTTGGTGTAGATGCGGTTAGATACTTTTTACTTAAATTAATGAATTATGGGACAGATAGTGAATTTACCCCAGAAACATTTGTAGAAAGATATAATTCAGATTTGTGTAATGATTTAGGTAATTTACTTAATAGAACAATAGCAATGATTAATAAATATTTTAATGGTGAAATCGATAATTCATTTAAAGAAAAAACTGATTATGATGAAGAAATAGAAAATGTAGTTAAAGATTCAATAAATAATTTTAAAAATGATTTTGAAAAAATATATATAAGTAATTCATTATCGGATTTATTTACTTTAATTACAAAAGCAAATAAATATATTGATCAAACGGAACCATGGATTTTATCTAAATCAGAAGAAAATCATGAAAAACTAAAATCAGTAATGTATCATTTAGTTGAAAATTTAAGAATATTTGCTATTTATATAAATCCATTTATACCAGACACATCTAAAAATATATTAGATCAATTAGGAATAAAAGAACAATATAGAACACTAGAATCTGCTATGTATGGTGCTTGTGATAGAACTAAAGTTATTGAAAAAGGAATACCATTATTTCAAAGACTTGATGTAGAAGAAACAACAAATGAAATAAAAGAAATGATGAAATAATTTAAAATATGATATTGAATTAATATTTTGTTTTTGATATTATATAAATAACTGTGATGAACAAGAGGAGTAAATTACTAATTTATTAAAGAGAGCAAATGATAGGTGAGAATTTGTATAAATTAGTGATTGAAGGTAGCTTGAGAGCATTTTTTCTGAAATAATAGTAGGAAATTACGTATAACTGCGTTAAAGTATCAAGGTAGCTTTTGCTATAAATTAAGGTGGTACCACGAGTAATTCGTCCTTTATGGAATGATTACTCGTTTTATTTTTATGAAAGAAGGGATAAAATGTTAGATAAAAAATATGATCATTTAAAAGTAGAAGAAGGAAAATATGAAAATTGGCTTGAAAAAGGATATTTTACAAGCGGTGATTTAAGTAAGAAACCATATGCGATTGTTATACCGCCACCAAATGTAACAGGTAAATTACATTTAGGACACGCATGGGATACAACAATTCAAGATATATTAATTCGTTATAAAAAAATGTGTGGATATGATGCATTATGGTTACCAGGCATGGATCATGCCGCAATAGCAACAGAAGCAAAAGTAGTACAAAGATTAAAATCAAATGGCATAAATAAATATGAACTAGGAAGAGAAAAATTCCTAGAAGAATGTTGGAAATGGACTAAAGAATTTTCTGGAAATATTAGAAAGCAATGGGCAAAACTTGGATTATCATTAGATTATAACAAAGAAGCCTTTACACTAGATGAAAATCTAACCAAAGCAGTTAAACATGTATTTGTAAGTTTATATAATGAAGGATTAATATATAGGGGAGAAAAAATAATAAACTGGGATCCAGTAGCAAAAACAGCCCTTTCTAATGAAGAAGTTATTTATAAAGATGATGAAGGTGCATTTTATCATTTAAAATATTTTATTGAAAATAGTAATGATTATTTAGAAGTAGCTACAACAAGACCAGAAACATTGTTTGGAGATACTGCTGTTGCAGTAAATCCTGAAGATGAAAGATACAAAAAATTAATAGGTAAGAATGTTATACTTCCAATTGTTAATAAATTAATACCTATAGTAGCTGATGAACATGCTGATCCAACATTTGGAACAGGTGTAGTTAAAATAACACCAGCACACGATCCTAATGATTTTGAAGTAGGAAATAGACATAACTTAGAAAGAATAGTTGTTATGAATCCTGACGCCACTATGAATGAAAATGCTGGAATTTATAAAGGATTGACTCGTGAAGAATGTAGAAAACAATTAGTAAACGATTTAAAAGAAAAAGATTTAATAGTTAAAATAGAAAAAATGATTCATAGTGTTGGGCATAGTGAAAGAACAGATGCAGTAGTTGAACCATACTTGTCAAAACAATGGTTTGTAAAAATGCGTGGACTTGCAGATAAAGTTTTAGAAAATCAAAAAAATAAAGATACAAAAGTTAACTTTGTACCTCCTAGATATGAAAAAACAATGAATCACTGGATGGAAATAACTTATGATTGGTGTATATCTAGACAGCTTTGGTGGGGACATAGAATTCCAGCTTGGTATAAAGATGATCAAATTTATGTTGGAGAAGATGCACCACTTGAAGAAGGTTGGGTACAAGATAATGATGTGTTAGATACTTGGTTTAGTAGTGCATTATGGCCTTTTGCTACATTAGGATGGCCAAATGAAACAGAAGATTATAAAAGATACTATCCTAATAATGTTTTAGTTACTGGGTATGATATTATTCCTTTTTGGGTAAATAGAATGACATTCCAAGGTCTTAAATTTACAAATAAAAGACCATTTAAAGATTGCTTAATACATGGATTAATAAGAGATAAAGAAGGAAGAAAAATGTCAAAATCCTTAGGAAATGGAGTAGATCCTATGGATGTTATTGACGAATATGGATGTGACTCATTAAGATATTTTCTAGCTACTTCAACAGCACCTGGTATGGATCTTAGATATGATACTGAAAAAGTAAAATCAACATGGAATTTTATCAATAAATTATGGAATGCATCAAGATTTTGTTTAATGAATATGGAGAATTTTACAAAAGAAAATTATAAATTAGAAAATTTAAAAGATATTGATAAATGGATAATATCAAAATTAAATACAACAATTAAAGAAGTAACAAATAGTATGGAAAAATATGAATTTAATAACGTTGGTTCTTCACTTTATTCATTTATTTGGAATGACTTTTGTGATTCTTATATAGAACTTTCTAAATTTAGTTTAGATGATAATGCAACTTTATCAACACTTCATTATGTTATAGAAAATATATTAAAATTATTACATCCATTTATGCCTTTTGTTACAGATGAAATATATTCTATGCTACCAATACATGAAGAAAACATTATATTAAGTTCATATCCTGTATATAATAATGATTTTGAATTTAAATGCGAAACTTCAAATGTAGAATTAATGTTAGATTTTATTAGACAATATAGAAATATTAAAGCAGAAAATAATATAGATAAAACTGCCGTAGTAAAATTGAATAATGATGAAGATTATACATTAATAATAAAAATTCTTAAACTAAATATATCAAAAGAAAACTTAAAAATTAATAAATATAACGTCGCAAACTCAAAATATAATGTAGATATATATTTTGAAAAAGAAGAAACAGAAGCAGATTTAATAGAAAAACAAAAACAAATAGAAACATTAAAAAATAGTATTTCAAGACGCGAAAAATTACTTTCAAATGAGGGATACATAAATAAAGCTCCAGCTAAAATAGTTGATGAGGAAAGAAAAAAATTAGAAGAAGAAAAAATAACTTTAGAAAGCCTAATTAAATAAATATGATTAAAAGAAACTTTAATTTGTTTCTTTTTAAATACAAAAATAACGTTAATTATTGTAAAATGAAAAGTATAAAATTAATATAATTATATATATTTTATCTAAAAAAATGTTAATATATAATAAAGAGGCGATCCTAATGGGAAAAATGGAAAATAATATAAAAAAAGGCATTATTGAATCATATGCGTTTAGATTAAAAGCTCTAGGACTTTCTTTCAAATATTCTGACTACAAAACAGCTTTTAGTAAAATTCCAAGTGATAAAATATATGAAACATTATCAAATCTTGTCAGAAACAAAGAAACAGCTATTAGTTATTTAACGAATCTAGGTGTTAAAGTAAAAGATAGTGTAAATAATTTAACTGATAAAATAAAAAAACAACTTAATTTATCAAATGTAACAGAATTTAACCATGATAATAAAGATTATTTTAAATTTAAAGATAGTAATAATCAAATATACGTTGTAAGAAATTTAGGTGAAGATTCTAAAGAATTATTTACTAACATTTTAAATGAATCAAGTATAAATTATGGTGATGGAAAAAAGAATGCAAGTGAAATATTTAAAAAATTAAATGAGAAAAAATTTATAGAAATAAAAATGAAAAAAGAAGCAGAAATAGAAAATAAAAATTCATATCAAGTTTCTGTTATCAAATCATTAGAAAAACAATTTCCAGGAAGAGAAATTATTACATCAATAGAAGAAAATTTTTACATTGTTAAAGGAAACGAAACAGAAAAAGACATTTTATTATCACCTGTATATGAAAATGGAAAAGTAACACTTAAACAAATTAGTCAAAAAACATATGGAAGTAAAATTGATGTAGAAAGTAGCAAAAAAGAAGAATTCAATAATTTTGAAATACCAAATGAAATTATGTTAGAACTTGAAAATGATATAGAACTTGAAAATATTATAAATGAAGGTTTAGATAATAATTTAAATGATGAAACAATAGCAAGTATTGCAGAAAAGAATTTAATAAAGAAAAATAAAAAATTTGAGAATATAAATTTAGCTTTAGCGCTTTCAATCATAATTTCAAACATCAAATTAAAAAGAAAAAATGCAACAAAAAAACATAAATTAGGTGGAAGACAATATGTTCTAACTCCTAATTTATATAGAAACAATGTTTCATAAAATAAAGGTAGGAATAAAATGAAAAAAAATAATAAATTAATAATACCTATACTTATATTTTTATTAATATTATCTATTAGTTTTATAATATATACAAATGTTTTAAAACCATCAAAAAATAGTGAAGAAAAAGTAAATAATCAAGAACCAGACAAAACTGAAACTGAAAAAAAGGAAGAAAAAATAGAATTGAAAGAAAATCAAACCCTAACAAAAAAAGGATATATATTAGAAGAAAATGATGGAGTTTATTCTATAGATGGTATAATAATTGTAAATAAAACATATTCAATACCACAATCATATGGAAATGGCTTAACAAAAGAATTTACAGAGGCTTTTAATAAAATGAAAGTAGCTGCTAAAGAAGATAATATAGATATAAAAATAATAAGTGGATATAGATCATATAATACACAGGTATCTACTTATAATTATTGGGTAAGTAAGTATGGAAAAGAAGAAGCAGATAAAATATCAGCTCGCCCAGGACATTCAGAACATCAACTTGGCCTTGCAGCAGATATAAATTCATTATATACAAGTTTTAAAGATACAAAAGAAGGTATATGGTTAAACAATAATGCATATAAATATGGTTTTGTTCTTAGATATCCAGAGTCAAAAACAGAAGAAACAGGATATAGTTTTGAACCATGGCATTATAGATATGTTGGAACATCATTAGCTGAAAAATTATATAACAATGGAGATTGGATTACATTAGAAGATTATTATGGAATAACAAGTAAATATGAATAGATATAAAATTTTATATCTTTTTTTTAACTCTAAAATTTGTTACAATTAATTAGGTGGTAAAATGATAGTAATAATTGCAGAAAAACCTTCACTTGCTCGTAATATAGTATCAGGTATAGGAAAAATGCAACGACATGATGGATATTTTGAAAATGAAACATATATAGTTAGTTGGGCATTTGGACATTTATTTGGATTATGTGATATAGAAGATTATACAAAATCAGAAGATAAAAAATGGACTATAGAAAATTTACCTTGCTTTCCAGAAAAATTTAAATTTAAGCTTAAAGGTTTAGGAACAGATAAAGGAATAGAAAAACAATTCAATATAATAAAAAATTTAATTAACAGAAACGATGTAGATACAATAGTAAATGCAGGAGATGCTGATAGAGAAGGAGAAATAATAGTTAGACTTTGCGTTGAAAATGCGTTACAAACAAATAAAAAATTTGTAAGACTTTGGCTTCCGGATCAAACAGAAGAAACTGTAAAAGAAGCATTAAAAAACATGAAGGATGAAAAAGAATATGATTCACTTGCAAATGAGGGATTTGCGCGTACTTATATAGATTGGTTATATGGAGTTAACTTAACTAGATATGCAACCCTTAAAACAGGAACGCTTCTTAGAGTTGGAAGAGTAATTATTCCAATCGTTAAAGCTATATATGATAGAGATCTACAAATAAGAAACTTTATTCCAGATATATATTATGGAATAAATAGTAAAGAAATAACAAACGGAGAAGAAATAGAATTAAATAGCAAAAAAAAATTCGATAAAAATGAAATTGATTCAGCTAATAAATTATGTGATGAATATAATAAAGAACAAGCAATAGTAGTAGAAAAAAAAGTAAAAAAAGATAAACTAGATCCAGGAAAACTTTATTCATTATCTAAACTTCAAAATGTTTTAGGAAAAAAATATAAAATGTCTATGGATAAATCACTATCAATAGTTCAAAAACTTTATGAAGAAGGTTACTTAACGTATCCACGTACAAATTCTGAATATCTTGCTACCAATGAAAAAGATAAAATAAAAAAAATAATTAATAATTTAATTGAATTAAAATATCCAATAGAATTTAAAGATAAAAAAACAATATTTGATGATTCAAAAATAGAATCACATTCAGCACTTACCCCAACATATAAAATTCCTAAATTATCTACGTTAAGTGATGATGAAAAAATTGTTTATAAAACAGTATTTAAACGTTTTGTAGCAGTGTTTTGTAAAGAAGAATGCAAAATAAGCAAAACAGAAATAAAAATAAAGTTGGGTGATTTAGAGGAATTTACCCTAAAAGGAACAGTTATATTAGAGCAAGGTTGGACAAAATATGATGATTATAATTCAAAAGATAAAATACTTCCAAATTTGGAAAAAGGGGACATCATAAATATAAATTTTAAACCAATTGAAAAAAAGACAACAGCTCCTAAACACTATACAATAGAAACACTTAATAATTACTTAAAAAATCCTTTTAAAGAAGATAAAAAAAATATAGATGAAAATGATGATACAGATGACTATAAAGCAATATTTGAAGGATTAGAACTTGGTACAGAAGCAACTAGAACTGGAATAATAGATAATGCTATAAAAAGTGGATATATAGAATTAAAAAAAGATGTTTATACAATACTTCCAAATGGAGAATATTTAATTAATTCATTAAAACAAATGCAAATAGAAATGGATAAATATAAAACCGTTGAACTTGGAAAAGCATTAAAAAGCGTATATCATAATAAAATAACTGTTGATGATTCTGTAGATATTGCTAAAAAAGAAATAAGCAAAGTATTTAGTATAAAACAAGAAGCAATAGAAAATGATATAGATACAGGCTTTTATAAAGATAAAATAGGAGTATGTCCAATCTGTGGTAAAGATGTATTAAAAAGTAAATATGGATATGGATGCATTGGATATAAAGATGGATGCAACTTTAAAATAAATTTTACTATATGTAATAGAATAATTTCTAAAAAAAATGCAGAATTATTATTAAAAACAGGGAAAACATCAAAAATAGTTGGATTCACATCTAAAAACGGGAAAAGTTTTGATGCATATTTAAAAAACAATAATGGCAAAATTGAATTTGAATTTAATTAACTTTTAATTTATAAAAAAATAATGTATAATACGAATTGAAATGAGGCGATATTATGTTTATAGATGAGGTCACAATAGATTTAGAAGCTGGTAGTGGTGGAAATGGATGTATGGCATTTAGAAGAGAAAAATACGTAGAGATGGGTGGACCATATGGTGGAAATGGTGGAAAAGGCGCAGATATAATATTTAAAGTTGACGAAGGTTTAAATACTTTACTTGATTTAAGATATAAAAAATTAATTCGTGGTGATAAGGGTGAAAACGGCCTTGGAAAAGGAATGCATGGTGCTGCAGCAGAAAACGTTATTGTAAAAGTACCAGAAGGTACTGTAATAACTGATATGGATACTGGGTTAATAATAGCTGATTTAGTAAAAAATGGTGAAGAAGCTGTAGTAGCGCATGGTGGTCGTGGTGGAAGAGGTAATATTGCTTTTGCTACAAGATCAAACCCTGCTCCTAACTTTGCTGAAAATGGAGAACCAGGCGAAGTAAAAAGAGTAAAAGTTGAATTAAAACTTCTTGCAGATGTTGGTTTAGTAGGTTTACCAAGTGTTGGAAAATCAACATTTATTTCAAAAATATCGGCAGTAAAACCTAAGATTGCCGCATATCATTTCACTACATTAAAACCAAATTTGGGTGTTGTAAGAGCAAGCAATAACAGATCATTCGTAGTTGCAGATCTTCCAGGATTGATTAAAGGTGCTTCACTTGGTGAGGGACTTGGAGATAAGTTCTTAAAACATATTGAAAGAACAAGAGTAATTGCTCATATTATAGATATGAGTGCTTTTGAAGGTAGAGATCCATATGAAGATTATTTAACCATAAATAAAGAACTAGAAGATTTTAATAAAAAAATAATAGATAAGCCTCAAATAATAATTGCAAATAAAATGGATATGCCTACATCAAAAGAAAATTTAAAAAAATTTAAAGAAAAAGTTAATGTTGAAGTATTTGAGATGTCAGCTATGAATGGAGAGGGAATAGATAAAATAATAAATAAATTAGCTGATATGTTAGATAATATAAAAAAAGAACCATTATATGATGAACAAAAATTTGAAAGTCATGTTTTATATAAATTTAAAGTTGAAAAACCATTTACTATTACAAGGGATAATAGAACTTGGGTAGTACGTGGAGACGAAGTAGAAAAATTGCTTAGAATGACAAAATTTTCTTCTGATGAAGCAGCATTAAGATTTTCTAATAAACTAAGAAAAATGGGAATAGATGATCAACTAAGAGAGTTAGGGGCTGAAGAAGGAGATACTGTAAGAATATTAGATTTTGAATTTGAATATAAGTTATAATGTGAGAACTAAATTTGACAAATAATAATTTCTTTGTTAATATAAATCTAGTTTGTGAGGTTAAAAATTAATGGATAAAGACGGGCTGACTCGGCAATATAAAAAATTAAAAGAAAGTATAATAGATGCTAATTATAGTATTTCAAAATCAAAAATAACTAAAAGTATAAATTATATGTTATATAGTGTTTATAATGCAAAAAACAACATAGATAACGAAAAAATGCAGGTTATGAATAATTATAAAATTGATAAAAAAACATCAGTTTTTATAATTGATGACGTTAATGGTTGCGATAAAGATGTTATAAATGAACTATATAAAAACGATTGTGTGATATTGACACCAGAATTTAATGATTTACAAATCGCACCTGATGAATATGAATTTAATAAATATATATATTATGATTTAGATGACAACAAAGACTTAAATAAAACTTATAAAATAATTAATTGCTTGCTTTATAAGAGAAATGTAGCAATCTTTATAGATGATTTTATGAGTATTAAAAATAAAGAAAAGTTACGTGAATTTATTGAAAGAATAGTTACTATTTCTGAGCATCATAATACATCAATCATACCAATATCAATTGTTAAAGATAAAACAAAAAATATTCTTAATGTAGGAAAACCAATTTATAGTGATTTTAATATAGATGATGAATTTTTATTGAAAGAATGTTTTTCAACATTAAGATGGGAAGCACTAGAACAAATTTATGAATCAAAACATTTTGAAGTAGTTCAGGATAAAATTGCTTATGAAAAAAGATATTTAGAATATATAAAGAAATTATTAGAACCTATATCTGTTAATAATCAATTTGTATTAAAAAAAACAAAGTAAATATTTAATAAAACGTTATTCAATGAATAGCGTTTTTATTGATTTTTGATATATAAAATGCTATACTCAAGTTGTATGGTAGGTGGTAATATGTATATAAATTTATATGTTTCAATATGTGCACTTTTAATTTCGTTTTTCTTGCTAATCAACTTTTTTTCTAAAAAAAGATATGATAATAAGGAAACGAAAATATTTTCATATATGCTTATATTTAATTTTATAAATACTATATTCACACTAAGTATTGTATTTATAGAAAAAACAAACATTATAAATATAATATTTTTAAAGATACTTAATAAATTAAATAATGTTATACAGTTAGGATGGATATGGCTTTTATTTCTTTATATGTTATATATGTTATGTAATAATAAAGAGAAAAAATATAATCTCATAAAAATCATTACTGTAATTATCAATATATTACTAGGAATATTTATTTTTATACTTCCAACTAGTTTTTATAATAATATATATTTAAATGGATTATCTGAAACATTTTCGTATATTATATACTTTGTATATTTATTAGTTTTAATAATTTTGATAATAAAAAATATAAAGAATATGAGTAATAAAAAAAATATAATAGTATTTACAATTTCTTTATTGCTAATGTTAACAGCACTCATAATAAAAAAAATAAATCCTGAATTATTAATTATTTCTTCTATATTTACATATATAAATTTAATTATAAATTCAACAGAAGATCCAGACTCAAGATTGCTTTTAGAATTACAAAAAGAAAAAGAAAAAACAGAAAAATTAAATAATATTAAAATAGATTTTTTAACAAATATGAATTATGAATTTAGAACATCATTAAATACAATTGTAGGATTTAGCGAATGCATAAAACAAGAAGATTCTATAGATGCTTGCAAAAATGATGCTGATGATATAATAACATCAAGTCAAAACTTACTTGAAATAATAAATGATGTACTTGATATATCAAAATTAGAAACAAATAATATGAAAATAACAGAAGAAGATTATAAACCGCTTGAGATATTTGAAAATGTAATTTCTTTATTAAAACCAAAATTAAGTGAAAAAGAAATTGAAATTAAAACTAATTTTAATGAGAATATTCCATACATGTTATTTGGGGATTCAAATAAAGTAAAGCGAATAATTACTAATATATTAATGAACTCTATAAAACATACAGAAGATGGAAGCATCAATTTTGAAGTTAACTGTACTAGTGAGAAAGGTAAATGCAATCTGGTTATATCTATAGAAAATACAGGTAAAACAATAAAAAAAGAAAATAAATCATCTAATAATTTAAAAGAATTTAATAAAAATATAGTAGAGCAATCAGAACTAGAATTTTTGATTGCAAAGAAATTTGTAGATATGTTAGGTGGCAAAATAGTTTTAGATGAAAAAAACATAAACAAAACAAAAGTTACTATATATCTTAATCAAAAAATTAAAATGCAAGGTGTTCCATTAATAGCTGAAATTTCAAAATTAGAAGAGAGCATAAAACCACAACAAGAAGATTATTCAGATAAAAAAGTATTAATAGTTGATGATAACAAAATGAATTTAAAAGTGGCAACAAGATTACTAAAAAACTATAATATAATAACTACTGAAGTATTAAATGGTTATGAAGCTATTAATAAAATTAAGAATAATGAAAAATATGATCTTATATTTTTAGATGATATAATGCCCAAAAAAAATGGAAAAGAAACCTTAAATGAATTAAAAAAAATCAAAGGATTTGATATACCAGTCATTGTATTAACAGCAAATGTTTTAGAAGGAATGAAAGAAAAATATATAGAAGAAGGTTTCGATGATTATTTAGCTAAACCAATAAACAAAGAAGAATTAAAAAAAATCTTGAATAAGTTTTTGATAGATAGAAAATCAGATATAGAGGATACAATATTATTTTCACCAAACTCAAAATTTGAACAATTATCTAAGGAATTACTTGAAGAAGTCGAATTAGTAAATGATATAGAAATAGATAACGATATAGAACAAATAGAAGAAAAAATAGAAGAGAAAAAACAATTAAATTATAGAAATAAAAAATTTTTAATAGAAAATAATATAGATGTAGACGCAGCAGAAAAATTACTTGGTGAAATGAGTACATATGATGATGCTTTAACTGATTTTATAAAAGAAGCTGATAGTAAATATAATTTATTACAGGGTTATATGAAAATAGATAAATTAGAAAAATGTTATAATATTTTTAGAACAATTAAGACAGATACAAGATATTTAGGTTTTATAGAATTAAATAGTATTTTTTCAAACCTTGAAAAAGCAATAAAAGAAAACGATATTGATTATGTAAAAAACAATATCAAAACATCACTTAAAGTATTTAAAAAATATATTGAAATATCAAAAGAATATTTAGGAAAATAGTTATTTTGACAATTACCTGAATCGTGATATAATACATAACATTTAAAGGGTGATATTATGAAGAATAATACAAAAGAAAGTTGGATGTATAAATATAATTTGGCTAAAGTTTATTTTGAACATCATGGAAATTTAGAAATTCCATACCATTATAAAACATTAAACGGATATGAATATACAGAAGAGGGCATAGCTTTGGGAATATGGATAACAAATCAACGTCAAGCATATAAAGGTCAAGGTTCCAACAAAATAACAGAAAACCAAATCCAATTATTAGAAAAAATAGGAATGCGTTTTGAAACTAATTATAAAGAAGAAGAATGGAATAAAAAGTATGGACTAGCTAAAGCTTATTTTGAACATCATGGAAATTTGGAAATTCCAATAGATTATAAAACATTGAATGGATATGAATATACAGAAGAAGGAATAGCTTTGGGAAGGTGGATAACAAATCAACGCCAAACATATAAAGGCCAAAATACTTGTAAAATAACAGAAACTCAAATTAAACTATTAGAAGAGATAAGAATTAAATGGTTCTTAAAAGTTGGAACTGATAAAAAAAGCCAAGAAGAAGTAATAACAGAAAAAAATAGTAAAAGAAAACAAATAGAAATGTTAAATAGAGTAAGATCATATTTAAATACACTAGATGAAAGCGAAGTATTATCAAAAGAAGAAATTAATCAAGGAATGATGGATGTATTAAATCATAAAATAAAACGTCTAAAAATAAAAAAATAATGAATAGCAAGCTTTAAAAGTTTGTTTTTTTTAAGTTATTAATTTGATTTCTTAAAAAAAATATGCTATTATAGTTGCAATTTTAAAAAAACAGGGGGAAATATATATGAAATGGTATTTTTTAGATTATTTTGATGGTTACAAAGAAGGAGAAATAAAACAAGCAATAGATGCCTTACCTTCAATAAGAAAAAAAGAAATATATGACGCTTATTATCCAAATTTTGTGTTAAAGGATGATGATTATCATGTTGTATCAAGCAATACAATATCCTTGATTAGAGCACTATTATTAATTAATAGAAAAAAACATATATTATCTAACAATAAAAAACAAAAAACAAAAACATTAACAAAATAAAGCTAAGCACTTAACAAACAAGTGCTTTTATTGACAACAAATACTTTTTATAATAAAATGAATGTGTAAAAAATACAATAAGGTGGTAGTATGTTTGAAGAGTATAGAAAGTCAACAGAAGATGGTTTGAAAATTCCAGATGAATTTGATGAACTTATAAATGAAATTAATGGTAAAAACAATGAAAAAAGAGATGATAAAACCAATAATAATTATGTAGAAGTAAACTTAAATTTATTTACAATAGAAAATGACAAAATTAAAATCTTGTTGTTAAAGAAAAAAGATGAACCATACAAAAACCATTTGGTTTTGCCAAGTAAAACTTTAAAAAGTATGGAAGATGTTTCAAAAAAAATAGAAAATATAATATATTTTGATTTAAAACTTGATGATATATATTTCAAACAATCTTATTTTTCTAGTAATATAAAAACATCTACTAATAATAATTCAATATCACTTTCTTATATAGGAATAATAAATATAGATGAATTTAAAAAGTCTATTGATAAAAATATATTATATTCATGGTTTCCAATAGATGATCTTCCTAAAATAGAATTTGATTATTCAAAGATAATAAAAGAAGTACAAAAGCAACTTAAAGATATATTGATAAAATCAACATTAATAAAGCAAATTTTTCCTAAAACATTTAGAATTTCTGAATTACAAGATATATATGAACAATTATTAAATGAAAAATTTGATAGAAGAAATTTTAGAAAAAAAATAGTTAAACTAAATATAATAGAAGAAACAGGAGAAATAAACGAGCTTACAAACGGAAGACCAGCTAAACTATATAAATTTAAAGAAAATATAGAAGAATTAAACTTATTTTAAAATATATAAAAAAATAGTTAAAAAACACATTGACAAACATATACTAAAATGGTATATTACTTATGTATTTAATTTCAGGTTTACGCAAGTAAATCTTTAATTAAACATGAAAATGATACACCTGGATATGTGTAAAGAAAGGTAGGTGAAAATATGCCAACTATTAATCAATTAGTAAGAAAAAACAGAACTGATAAAGTTAGAAAAAGTAAATCACCAGTATTAGGAATAGGATACAACAGCAAAGAAAAAAAGAGAACTAATTTAAATTCTCCACAAAAACGTGGTGTTTGTACTCGTGTAGGAACAATGGCTCCAAAGAAACCAAACTCAGCTCTTCGTAAATATGCTCGTGTTAGATTATCAAACGGAATGGAAGTTACAGCTTATATTCCAGGAGAAGGACACAATTTACAAGAACACAGTGTAGTAATGATTCGTGGAGGACGTGTTAAAGACTTAATCGGTGTTCGTTATCATATAATTCGTGGAACATTAGATACAGCAGGTATTGAAAAACGTCGTCAAGGTCGTTCTAAATATGGTACTAAAAAACCAAAACAAAAATAATTAAATACAAATAAAAAATGAGAGGAGGTAAATTATGCGTAAAAGACGTGCAGTTAAAAGAGATGTTTTAGCAGATCCAATTTATAATTCAAAATTAGTTACTAAATTAATCAACAATATGATGATTGATGGTAAAAAAGGAAAAGCACAAACAATTTTATATGACGCATTTGATATAATCAAAGAAAAAACTGGTAAAGATCCAATGGAAGTTTTCGAACAAGCTATGGAAAATGTTAAACCAGCATTAGAAGTTAAATCACGTCGTGTAGGTGGTGCTAACTACCAAGTTCCAATTGAAGTACGTGCAGATAGAAGTCAAGCTTTAGGGCTTCGTTGGATTATACAATATGCTCGTTTAAGAGGAGGTCATTCAATGGCTGAAAACTTAGCAAACGAACTTATCGATGCATCAAATGGAACAGGTGCAGCAGTTAAAAAACGTGAAGATACACATCGTATGGCAGAAGCTAATAAAGCATTTGCTCATTATCGTTGGTAATATTAGGAAAGGAATTTATATATGGCTCGTGAATATAGCTTAGAAAATACACGTAACTTTGGAATAATGGCACATATCGATGCAGGTAAAACTACTTGTACAGAACGTATATTATTCCATACACATAAAATCCATAAAATAGGTGAAACTCATGATGGTGCTTCACAAATGGACTGGATGGAACAAGAACAAGAACGTGGAATTACTATTACTTCAGCAGCTACAACAGCTTTCTGGAAAGGTCATAGATTAAACATAATTGATACTCCAGGACACGTAGACTTTACTGTTGAAGTTTCAAGATCACTTCGTGTACTAGATGGTGCAGTTGCTCTACTTGATACACAAGCTGGTGTTGAACCACAAACTGAAACTGTATGGCGTCAAGCAGATGAATTCAAAGTACCACGTATGATTTTCTGTAATAAAATGGATAAAATGGGAGCTGAATTCGAACGTTGTTTAAAATCAATTAAAGAACGTTTAGGTGTTAATTTTGCCCCTATTGAATGGCCTATTGGTGCAGAAAGTGAATTCAAAACTATCATTGACTTAGTTAATATGAAAGCTTATGAATATGATAGAAAACAAGAAGAAAACGCTGTAGAAATAGAAATCCCAGAGGATTATAAAGAAATCGCATTAGAAAAACGTAATGAATTAATAGAAGCAGTTGCTGAATTCGATGACGAATTAATGAATAAATATCTTGAAGGAGAAGAAATCCCTGTTGATATGCTTAAAAAAGCAATCCGTAGAGGAACACTTGATGTAGAATTCTTCCCAGTATTATGTGGAACTGCATTAGGAAATACAGGTATTAAATTATTGCTAGATGCAGTAGTTGATTACTTACCAGCACCTTCTGATATAGAATCAATCAAAGGTGTTGATATGAATGGTGAACCAATTGAAAGACATCCTTCTGATTCACAACCATTTAGTGCTCTTGCATTCAAGGTAATGACAGATCCATTCGTTGGTAAACTAACATTCTTCCGTGTTTATTCAGGACATATTTCTGGTGGTTCTTATGTATTAAATGCTACTAAAAATACAAAAGAAAGATTAGGACGTATTTTGCTTATGCATGCTAACAATCGTACTGAAATTTCAGATGTATATGCTGGAGATATAGCTGCAGCAGTAGGATTTAAAAACACAACTACTGGAGATACTTTATGTGATGAAAAAAATCCTTGTATTTTGGAATCTATGGAATTTCCAGAACCAGTTATTGAATTAACTGTAGAACCAAAATCAAAAGCGGATCAAGATAAAATGGGTATAGCTTTACAAAAATTAGCTGAAGAAGATCCAACTTTTAGAGCTACAACAAATCATGAAACAGGTCAAACAATTATTGCAGGTATGGGTGAACTTCACTTAGATATAATTGTAGACCGTATGAAAAGAGAATTTGGTGTAGAAGCTAATATTGGTCAACCACAAGTTTCTTATCGTGAAACTTTAACTCAAACAGCTGAATGTGAAGGTAAATATATTAAACAATCAGGTGGACGTGGACAATATGGACACGTATGGATCAAATTTGAACCAAACCCAGATAAAGGTTACGAATTTGTTGATGCAGTTGTTGGTGGTGTAGTTCCTCGTGAATATATCCCAGTTACTGATAAAGGACTTCAAGAAGCTATGAAAGCTGGAATTCTTGCAGGATTCCCAATGGTAGATGTTAAAGCAACATTATTTGATGGTTCTTACCACGATGTTGACTCATCTGAAATGGCTTATAAAATAGCAGCTTCAATGGCTTTAAAAGAAGCTAAAAACAAATGTAAACCAATCTTACTAGAACCTATTATGAAAGTTCAAGTAGTAGTACCTGATGAATATCTAGGAAATGTTATGGGAGATATTACATCTCGTCGTGGACGTCCTCTAGGTCAAGAATCAAGAGGAAATGCTCTTGCTATAGATGCAATGGTACCATTATCAGAAATGTTTGGATATGTAACTAGCTTACGTTCTAATACACAAGGTCGTGGTAACTATACTATGGTATTTGATCACTATGAAGAAGTACCAAGAAATATAGCAGAAGAAATCATCAAAAAAAATGGTGGTAATTAATTTAGTTTTAGAAGATTAGTTTTTAAACTTTTCTTCTGATTCCTAAATAAAAACATATTTTTATTTAAAAATAACTTGATATTTTTAGATAAGTAATATAAAATAGATTATGTAATAATTATAAGGAGGAAATTTAAAATGGCAAAACAAAAATTTGATCGTTCAAAACCACATGTTAACATTGGTACAATTGGACACGTAGACCATGGTAAAACAACTTTAACAGCTGCTATTACTAATGTTCTATCTAAAAAAGGATATGCTGACTTTGTTGATTATGCTAATATCGATAAAGCACCAGAAGAAAGAGAACGTGGAATCACTATCAACACTTCTCACGTTGAATATCAAACTGATAAAAGACACTACGCACACGTTGACTGTCCAGGACATGCTGACTATGTAAAAAACATGATTACAGGTGCAGCTCAAATGGATGGAGCAATCTTAGTTATTGCTGCAACTGATGGTGTTATGGCACAAACTCGTGAACACATCTTACTTGCTCGTCAAGTTGGAGTACCTCGTATGGTTGTATTCATGAACAAATGTGATATGGTTGATGATGAAGAATTATTAGACTTAGTTGAAATGGAAATTCGTGAAATCTTAAACGAATATGGATTTGAAGGAGACGATACTCCAATTATCCGTGGTTCAGCTCTTAAAGCTCTTGAAGGAGATCCAGCTTATGAAGCTAAGGTTCTTGAATTAATGGATGCTGTTGATACATGGATCGAAACTCCAGCTCGTGATACTGATAAACCATTCTTAATGCCAATTGAAGACGTTTTCACAATCACTGGTCGTGGTACTGTTGTTACAGGACGTGTTGAACGTGGACAATTGAAATTAAATGACGAAGTTGAAATCGTTGGTATTAAACCAACTAGAAAATCAGTTGTTACAGGAATTGAAATGTTCCGTAAACAATTAGATTATGCAGAAGCAGGGGATAACGCTGGTGTATTATTACGTGGTGTTAACCGTGAAGACGTTGAAAGAGGTCAAGTACTTGCTAAACCAGGCAGTGTTACACCTCATACTAAATTCAAAGCTCAAGTTTATGTACTTAGCAAAGAAGAAGGTGGACGTCATACTCCATTCTTCAGCAACTATCGTCCTCAATTCTATTTCAGAACTACAGATGTAACTGGTGTTATTGAATTACCAGAAGGAACTGAAATGGTTATGCCTGGAGATAACGTTGAAATGACTGTTGAATTAATTGCTCCTATCGCTATTGAAAACGGAACTAAATTCTCAATCCGTGAAGGTGGTAGAACAGTTGGTGCTGGTAACGTTTCAGAAGTTATTAAATAGTTAATTAAAAATTACTCTTAAAAGAGTAATTTTTTTTGTGTTTTAAAGGATTTTTATTAATTAATCTATATATTTTATATAGGTGATTAGATGAGTATAAAATATATGATTGAAAAAATAGGGAAAAATTATTATAGAACATCAAATAAAATTAAAATATATGTAGGAAAAAAATATATAATATCATTTATATGTAAAAACAAATTAAATAATGATTTTGTAATTTTTTATATAGAAACTAATTATGTAAATAAAAAAATTATAGAATCTATCAAAAAATATATTGATAAGATAAATATATATATTAAAATATAATGCTTGAATATAATTATAATATGTGATAAAACAGATGACCAAAAGGAGATAATTATGTTAACAGAAAAAGAATTAGAAGAAAAATTAAAAGAATGGCAAGTAAATCAAGAGCTAATTAAACTTGAAATGGAAGTAGAAGAAATAAAAAAAATTCTAAATAGCAATCATCAAGATAGAATGTTTGAATACATAAATGATAAACTTATTAGTTACATTGGATTGAGTAATTTAGAAGATATGATAATAGCAACAAACAATATAAAATTAATAACAAGATTTGCTATCGAAATTTCCAACATCAATATAGAAAAATTAGAACAATCTGTAATTGATTTAGTTAATTCTGAGTATGCATATAGATTTGCACGAGATGTAAAAGGTGCCAATATAAAAAAATTGGAAGATATTATATTGTCTGAAGAAAATATTGAAAAAGCAGCTGAATATATATATTACTTTGCGCGAGATGTAAAAGGAGCAAACATTAAAAGATTAGAAGATGCAATAATAAAAACAAAAAATATTTATTTTATAATGCTTTTTGCTGAAGATATAAAAGGAATTACTCTTGAAAAATTTGAGGATGCAATAATAGAAACAAAAAATCCTTATTATTTATATTATTTAGCTAAAAAAGTAAATGGTGTAAATATAGAAAAAATAGAAAATGCATTAATGGAAACAATGAATGTAGAGTATATAAGTAAGTTTGCTGATATAAAAGGGGCTAATTTATTTAAAATTTATTATGTACTTAAATCAATGAATAAAAATAATGAATGTGAATTAATTTATAAAAAAATATTTTCAGATGATAATGATTTAAAATGTATTCATAATTCAAATAAAGCTTATGCTTTACAAAATCTAATTGAATATAGAAATAAAAACAATAATGAAATAAAATTAAGAATATATTTCAATTATTTATTTGATGTAAATTCTAAAGAAAGCGAATTAGTTAATTATGATAATGAATATGTAGAATATATGTGTTCATTAGAAAAAGAAAAAATGAATAATACATCAAATCAAAAAGTAAAAAAATATAACTAATTATAAATCTACTATGTGTAGATTTTTTTAATAAAAAAAGTGTATAAACTATACACTTAAACAATATTTTTCTTTTTAATTAATTTTTTTATTGGATTATTATGTAATAAATATAATGTAGGATTTGTAATAACTTCTAAGTCACCCATATATTCAACAGAGTAAGCACCAAAATTCATTTTAAAATCATTTAGACCAGCATACTTGTTATCACTAAGTAAAATGTTACTAACTCCTCCTAAATTAAATGTAGTATATCCTTCATTTGCATACTTTTTAATTAATTCCCATAATAGTAAATGTTTTGCATTTAAATCTCTATAATTAGTATCATAACCATCAATTATAATTTGTACTTGGCTACCATTTTTAATAACTAGAATGGAAGCTAAGTCAATTCCATCAGGATATTTTTCTATAAGTTTTGTAGCTTTAACAACTTTAATTTTACAATTTTCAAGTTTACTATCAGTTTTAATTTTTTCATTTATTAATTTATTATTATTTTGTTTTGTTAATTTATAATTAAGATTTTGAGAAATAGAATAAACATTTTCATATCTACTTTGATTATTAACTAAATAATCTCTAGTATTTAATCTAGCTAAGTATAAATCAGCATTTCCATTTTTAGAAAAAAATTCATACATATCAGATAAATATTTATAATTTCTAGGGTATTTATCTTTTACTTGATTATATAATGTTTTAATATCATTAGAATCACCTTTTATAATATAAATACCATTTCTTTTCGCACTTCTAATTTTAGTTTTATAACTTTTATCTATGTTGTTATATAATTTTTCAGTACCTAAAGATAAATTTATAATAGCTTCATATCTAGGTCTTTGAGCTTCAAAATAATTATTATAACCATAATGATGATAATCTAATTTCTTTATATAATTATAAATATAATCATAATTTTTATTTCTAAAGAAACTATTTTTTTTATCATCATAAATTTCTTTAATAATCATTGGACTTAATTTCACAGCAGCAATACCCATATTACCTAAAAAAGCTTTGATTTTTTCATTAAATGTATCATATAAAATTCTGTCATTGTAATTTATTAAAAAACCTCTTGGAGCATAAGCATAACTATAACCATGATGTTTTTCAATAATTAGTAAAGTTGCTGCAACTATAGTATTTGAATCTATTAATCCTATAAATTTGCAATCATATCCTTGATGATTCATAACAAAAGCATATTCCTTTGTTTGAAATAAAGATTTGACTGGAAAACTACTCGTAAATAAATCAAATTCAGCATTCGTTAATTCTTTTATATACATACATTTCACCTCGATGAATTATATTATTATAACATAAATTATAAAAAAATCAAAATAATAAAATAGTGAAAAGTAATTACTTTTCACGTTTTTTATAACTATTACACATAGTTTCTTCTTTGTTTTCACATTCTTTGCAATTGCAATTACATACTTTAATTTCGTTTAATTCACATTCGCATTTATTTTGGTTGCAATGTTTACAATCAAAAACAGAACAATTTATTTTCTGCACTCATAATCACCTCATATATATTTTTAACTTAAGAATTATTAATATACATAAATATAAAAAAAAATAATATATTTAGTTAGGTGATAATATGACTGTAGGTATTCCAAGAAGTATGTTTTATTATTATTTCAGCGATAAATGGAAATACTTTTTTGAATACTTGAAAATTAAAACAGTAATTAGTCCAATAACAAATAGAAAAATAATGGACAATGGTATAAAGTTATCAAGCGATGAAATGTGTTTATCATTAAAAAATTATATAGGACATGTAGATTATCTAAAAGATAAATGTGATTATATACTTATACCAAGAATAGATAACTATGGATATAAAGAACAAACATGTACAAATTTTTTAGCTATATATGATATTATAAACAACATTTTTGATGTTAAAATACTTGATTATAATATTGATTTAGAAAATAATCAAACTGAATTAAAAGGACTTTTAAAATTATCAAAAATATTAAATAAAACAAAAAAAGAAATAAAAGATGCTTATATGTATTCATTAATAAAATCTAAAAAAGATAAAAAAAATAAAATAATAGAAAATATGAATCTACTTTCATCCACAAAAACAAAAGTATTATTAATAGGTCATCCATATAATGTATACGATGATTTAATTGGAAAGCCAGTAATAAAATATTTAAAAAAATTAAATTGTGAAGTTATTTATTGTGATAGATTTGACTATCAAAATACAAAAGAAGAAATATCAAAATATTCAGAAAATATATATTGGAAATATAGTAAAGAAAATATTTCAAGCTTAAAATATTTAGATAAGGTAAATGGAGTTGTTTTTTTAAGCACTTTTCCGTGTGGACTAGATTCACTTGTAAATGAAATTGTTTTAAGAAAACTAAATAAACCTTATTTGAATTTAATATTAGATGATTTAGGAGGAATAGCTGGTATGGAAACACGTATAGAAAGTTTTGTTGATATATTTGAAAACTAAAACAATTTGCTTTCCACATATGGGAAATTATTATATACCAGCATCTTATTTTTTTAAACATGCTTTTAACGTAAATGTTTTAAAATCTCCTAAAATAACTTCTAAAACAATTGAACTTGGCAGTAAAAATAGTCCAGATTTTGTATGTGCGCCATTTAAATATACATTAGGAACAATGATAGAAGGTCTTGAAAAAGGTGCAGATGTATTGCTTCAGATGGGTGGTGGATGTAGATATGGATATTATAGTGAATTACAAGAAAAAATACTTAAAGATTTAGGATATGAATTTACCCTTATCAACTTTGTAACAGCAGGTAAAATGGATATCAAAAATATTTATAAAGAACTAAAAAAAATAAATAAAAAATTAAACATTATTAAAATTTTATATTACTTATTTATATCAACAAAAATGATAAAATACATGGATAATATAGATAAATATATACGAAAAAATATAGGTTTTGAGGTAGTAAAAGGAGAATTTGAGAGCTTAAATGAAAAAATGCTTAAAGATTTTAGTAAAGTAAAAAATTTTATTTCTTTAAGACATACTTACAAAAAATATTTGAAAAAATTTAAACAAATAAAAACAAATAAAAAAAATGTTATAAGGGTTGGAATAGTTGGAGAATTATATACAGTAATGGAACCATTTGCTAATTACTTTTTAGAAAGAGAACTTGCAAGTTTTGGAATAGAAATAACAAGATTTACTAATGCACATTATTTATTATTTGAAAAAACAAATGCAGTTAAAAAATATCTTAAAAATGCAAAGGAATATATAAAATATAGGATGGGAGCGGATGCTCATGATAATATAGCACGTACTAAAGAATTATGTGAAAAAGGATATGATGGAATTATTCATATAAAATCTTCATTTTGTACACCAGAAATTGCAGCTATGCAAATAATAGAAAAAATATGTTCTAAATATGATGTACCAGTAATATTCTTTAGTTTTGATTCTAATACAAGCGAAGTTGGAATAAAAACTAGACTTGAAGCTTTTTATGAAATGATAGAAATGAGGAAGAAAAATGAAATGTTATCTAGGCGTTGATATAGGTTCAATTTCTACAAAAGGTGTAATTATAGATGAAAAAAATAATGTACTTGCATCTTCATATATATGGACAGAGGGAAACCCCGTTGAAGCAGTAAAAAAACTTATAAATATTTTAAAAAAACAAATGCCTAAAAATTGTGAAATATATGGTATAGGAACAACTGGTAGTGCAAGAAAGCTAATTGGTCTTATGCTAAATGCAAACGTTGTAAAAAATGAAATAACTGCTCATGCTGTTGGAACAATTAATTTTCACCCTGATGTCAAAACTATTTTAGAAATAGGTGGTCAAGATTCAAAAATAATAATAATACGAAATGGAATAATTGTAGATTATGCTATGAATACATTATGTGCAGCTGGAACAGGTTCATTTTTATCAAGTCAGGCTAAAAGATTATCAATTCCGATAGAAGAATTTGGTACATATGCTCTGAATTCAAAAAATCCCGCAAAAATAGCTGCAAGATGTACAGTTTTTGCTGAATCAGATTTAATACATAAAGCACAAGTTGGTTATAGCAAGCAAGATATAATAGCAGGATTATGTAAAAGTATAGTATTAAATTATTTAAACAATGTTGGAAAAGGGAAAAAAATAAGAGGACCGATAATTTTTCAAGGTGGAGTAAGTAAAAATAAAGGAGTATTAAAATACTTTAGAGAAATTTTAAATGAAGAAGTAATAGTAGATGAATATGGACATTTGATGGGAGCGATTGGAATTGCTATTCTATCTAAAAAAAATGAATCTGAAAAGTCGATTGATTTAAATATTAAAGATATCAACTTTATAACAAGAGCAACAGAATGTGATAAATGTCCAAATAATTGTGAAATTCTTAGAATATATAAAAATGATAATCAAGTTGATTCTTGGGGAAGTATGTGTGGTAAGGTAAAATAAATCTTGACAATTAATATTTAATAGTGTATAAATTAATTTGATGAAGGGGACGAAATATGAGCAAGAATTTAGTAATAGTCGAATCACCAAGTAAATCAAAAACAATAGAAAAATATTTAGGTAGTGATTATACAGTATTATCAAGCAAAGGACATGTTAGAGATTTATCTACGAAAGGTAAATTTGGGTTTGGTGTTGATATAGAAAATAATTTCAAACCTGATTATGTAACAATAAAAGGAAAGAAGAAAGATATAGATACATTAAAAAAAGAAGTTAAATCATCAGAACATGTATACCTAGCAACCGACCCCGACCGTGAAGGAGAGGCTATAAGTTGGCACTTATATGATGTGTTGGGTTTAAATAATACTAATTATGATAGAATAGTTTTTAATGAAATAACAAAACCAGCTATAATAGAATCACTGAAACATCCAAGAAAGATAGATATGGATTTAGTAAATAGTCAAGAAACTAGAAGAATACTAGATAGAATAATAGGTTTTAGACTTAGTAAACTAATTCAATCAAAAACTGACGGAAGTAGTGCTGGAAGAGTTCAAAGTGTAGCATTAAAACTTATTGTAGATAGAGAAAGAGAAATAAAAGCATTTAATAAAGAAGAATATTACAATGTAACAGCATTTTTTAATGATTTTAATGCAGAATTATATAACTATGATCATAAAGATATTGAAATCAAAACAAAAGTTGATGCAGAAAAAATATTAAAAGAATTATCAAATAGTTTTACTATAGAAAAAATTGATAAAAAAAATAAAAGTAAAAAATCTAAATTTCCTTATACAACAAGTACATTACAACAAGATGCATCTAATAAACTTGGAATGAATGCTAAAAAAACTATGAGTATTGCTCAAAAACTATATGAAGGTATAGATTTAGATAACGAAACAGTAGGTTTAATTTCATATATGCGTACAGATTCAGTAAGACTTTCAGACGAATTTGTAAATAGTACATTTTCATATATCAACGCTAATTATGGAAAAGAATACGTTGGTTATGTAAAAAAGAGTACTAAAACAGAAAATGTTCAGGATGCACATGAAGCTATTAGACCAACAAGTATAAATAGAACACCACTTTCAGTAAAACCTTATTTAACTAACGATGAATACAAATTATATAAAATGATCTATTTTAGAGCACTTGCAAGTTTAATGAGTGATGCGAAAACACTTAATACTACTGTAGTATTAGACAATAATAACTATCAATTCAAGACAACTGGTCAAATAATAACATTTGATGGTTACTTAAAAGCATATAGTGAATATGAAGATACTAAAGATTCAGTATTACCAGATTTTGATACATTTAAATCAAATATAGTAGTTTCAAATAATATAGAATACAAACAACATTTTACAGAACCACCTAGCAGATATACTGAGGCAAAACTAATAAAAGAAATGGAAGAGTTAGGAATAGGGAGACCTAGTACATATGCTAAAACAATTGATACAATAAAAACTAGAGGTTATGTAAATGTGGTAGATAAAAAATTTGAACCAACAGAAATAGGTATTGAAATAACAGATAAATTACAAGAATGTTTTAGTCACTTAATTAATGTAAAATATACTGCAAAAATGGAAGATGACTTAGATAAAATTGCAGAAGGAAATGAAGTTTGGTACGATGTATTAAAAGAATTTTATGATTCATTTGAACCATCAGTAAAAGAAGCATTTGATAAACTACCTAAAAAAGAAGCTGAACAAACAGGAGAAAACTGTCCAAATTGTAATAGTCCATTAGTTATAAGAAAAGGTAGATATGGAAAATTTGTTGCTTGTAGTAATTTTCCAGAATGCAAATACATAAAAACAGAACCAAAAGAATTTTTAGAAATATGCGATTGCCCTAATTGTGATGGAAAAATAATAGAAAAAAAGAGTAAACGTGGTAAAGTATTTTATGGATGTAATAATTATCCAAATTGTAAAACAGCATATTGGGATAAACCCACTGGCGAAATGTGTCCTAATTGCAAAAGTATGTTAGTATCAAAAAAGGATAAAATTAAATGTTCAAATTGTGATTATGAAAAATAATCACTTTTTTTGACTTTTACTAAATTAATTGTTAATATATAAATAGGAGTGATTTTATGGGATATTATTTAACATTTGCTTTTGATAAAGAATGTAAAAACTCTATAATATTAATGGAAGGTACATTAGAAGAAATAGACAAATTTACTTCACAATTTAAATCTTCGGTTGATGTTAGAAAAAAATTTAAAAAAGAAATAGATCAATTTTGCACTGAAAAAAGTGAGTATATAAAAAAAGTAGAAGAAAAAACAAATAGAAAAGAAACAGGAGATATAGCAATCTACAGTATAGTAGGTAAAGTTCATGAAACTGTAAAAAATAAAAGAATTAAAGTATTATATAAATTTTATATTGATATATTTAATGAACTTATAAAAAATAAAGAATTAATGTCAATGTTTTCTAAAAAATGTTATAACGAAGAACATTGTGATAAATATGGGCAATTACATACAACAGTATCTTTAGCTGATTCAAAAATATTTAGATTAACTCAGTCACAAATGAAAATACTTGCTTTTTATAAGAATTATTCAGAAAATGATTATAATTATGCATTAAGAACTTGGAAAAAGAATATGAAATTGTCAGATAAATATTATTCGACAATTAGAGAAATATTTATATTATATCAATTTTTAGTACAAAAACAATCTAATCTTCCAAGTTTCGAGCAATTAATAAATAAATATAAACCAAAGAAATTAGAAAAAATAAATCACAAAACGACTAAAGTTAAATTTGACATACAAACTGATGAAGAAGCAATAAACGAAAGTGATTATGATGATGATTTAAAACATTGTCAAGATTATTATGATACTTCAATGACAAATGATGAAATAAACGAATATTTTGAAGAAATAACAATGAGAAAAACCTATTAATAGGTTTTTTTCTTTACACAAACAATTGTTTGTTATATAATTAAAATAGGTGGTAGCATGGAAAGTCAAATAAATGAGTTTATAGAATACCTAAGATATGAAAAAAACTACTCAGAATATACAATAAAAAACTACAATATTGATTTAGAACAATTTAGTCTTTTTTGCAAAGAACAAAATATAAAAAATTTAAGTAATGTAGATTATCAATTTATAAGAAAATATTTGAATGTATTATATGAAAAAAATTATGATAGTAAAACAATATGTAGACATATAAGCAGTCTTAGAAGATTATTTGATTATCTAGAAAAAAATAAAAAAATAAATGACAATCCAATGATTTTAGTTTCAAATCCTAAAGTAGAAAAAAGACTTCCAAAATATTTAAATTATTCGGATTTAGATTTATTATTAAATACCCCTGATAAAAATACTGTACTGGGATTAAGAGATGCACTTATTTTAGAACTTTTATATTCAACTGGAATAAGAGTAAGTGAACTTTCAAATATAAAACTTAAAGACATAAATTTTAGTGAAAGAGAAATAATAATATTAGGTAAAGGAAAAAAAGAAAGAATTGTTATATTTGGTCATGTTTGTAAAAATTTGTTAAATGAATATATAAATAATTCAAGAAATAAATTATTAAAAAATAACAATGAATACTTGTTATTAAATAAAGATGGAAATAAATTAAGTCCTAGAGGAATTGAGTTAATAATAGAAAAAACACTACAAAAAACTTCAATAAAATATAAAATATCACCACATACTTTAAGACATACATTTGCTACTCATTTATTAGATGCAGGAGCAGATTTAATGAGTGTAAAAGAATTACTTGGGCATGATAGCTTGTCAACAACATCAATATATACACACCTTTCAAACGAAAAATTAAGACAGGTGTATTTAAAAGCTCATCCAAGAGCAAGGAGGTAAATATGTCAAAATTATATTTTAGATATGGTGCTATGAATTGTGGTAAAACAACACAACTTTTACAGGTAGCACACAATTATGAAGAAAAAAATAAAAAAGTAATTATTATTAAAGCAAGTATAGATTCTAAAGGAAAAGATAAAATAGTATCTAGACTTGGTGTTGATAGAAAAGTCGATATATTATTAGAAAAAAACGAAAAAATAAATATTGAAAACTATGAAAATATATCATGCATATTAGTAGATGAAGCACAATTTTTAAGTGAAAATCAAGTTACAGAATTATGGGAAATTTCTAAACTTAAAAATATACCAGTAATCTGTTATGGATTAAAAACAGATTTTAAGACTAACTCATTTGAAGGAAGTAAAAGATTATTTGAACTTTCAGATGAATTAGAAGAATTAATTACAATATGTTCATGTGGTAAAAGAGCAAAATTTAATTCTAGAAAATGTGATGGAAAATACTTAACAGATGGAAAACAAGTATTAATAGATGGGACAAGTAACATAGAATATGAGTCATTATGTGGTAAATGCTATATAAAAAAAGTACTTGGCAAATAGTGTAAACTATTATTGTATTAAAGATATTCATTTGTTATAATTAAAAAGAATAGGAGAGATAAATATGAATAAATTTGTATATGATTTCACTGAAGGAAATAAAGATATGAAAAATATACTAGGTGGTAAAGGGGCTAACCTTGCTGAGATGATAAGTATTGGTTTACCAGTACCTATGGGATTTACAGTTACAACAGAAGCTTGCAATAAATATTATGTAGATAATGAAACTATAAGCTTAGACGTTGAAACTGAGATATTTGAACATATAAAATCATTAGAAAATAAAACTTTAAAATATTTTGGAAATCCAGAAAATCCACTTTTAGTTTCTGTAAGAAGTGGTGCTAGAGCATCAATGCCAGGAATGATGGATACTATACTTAACCTTGGATTAAATGACAGTGTAGTAGAAGGGCTTTGCAAAATAACTAATAATAAAAGATTTGCATATGATTCTTATAGAAGATTCATTCAGATGTTTGCAGATGTAGTAAAAGGCTATCCAAAATCTTCATTTGAAAGATTATTAGACGAAATAAAAAATGAAAAAAATGCTAAATTTGATACCGATTTAAATGCAGAAGATATGGTAGAAGTAACTGACAAATTTAAGCAATTATATAAAAGTATAGCAAACGAAGATTTTCCTCAAGATCCTAAAAAACAATTAATAGAAGCAGTAACTGCTGTATTTAGATCATGGAATAATGAAAGAGCAAAAATATATAGAAAAATGAATGATATACCTAGTAGTTGGGGAACAGCTGTAAACGTTCAAGAAATGGTATATGGTAATATGGGAAATGATTGTGGTACAGGAGTTGCATTCACACGTAATCCTGCAACAGGAGAAAATAAATTGTATGGTGAATACTTAATAAATGCTCAAGGAGAAGATGTAGTTGCTGGTATTCGTACACCACAACCAATTTCAACGTTAAAAGAAGTAATGCCAGAAATTTATTTACAATTTGAAAAAATAGCAAAAATACTTGAACAACACTATAGAGATATGCAAGATATGGAATTTACTATAGAAAAAGGTAAACTTTACATGTTGCAAACAAGAAATGGCAAAAGAACAGCTACTGCTGCAATAAAAATAGCGGTTGATTTAGTAAAAGAACACATGATTTCAAAAGAAGAAGCATTACTTAAAGTAGAGCCTAAACAACTTGAACAATTATTACACCCTAACTTTGATATGGAAGATTTAAAAAGTGCAAAAGCAATTGCAACAGGTTTAGCAGCATCACCAGGTGCCGGAACAGGAAAAATATACTTTGATGCAAAAGATATTTCACTTGCAAAAAAAAGAGGAGAAGATACAATTCTTGTAAGACTTGAAACATCTCCTGAAGATATACAAGGCATGAACGATGCAAATGGTATATTAACTATAAGAGGTGGAATGACTAGTCATGCGGCAGTAGTAGCGCGTGGAATGGGTAGATGTTGTATATGCGGTTGTGGAGATATTAACATAAATGAAGAATTAAAAACAATAACTACTAAAGATGGTCAGACTTTTAAAGAAGGAGACTATATATCATTAGATGGTACAACTGGAATTGTGTATGGTAAACAAATAAAAACTGTAGATCCTGAAATAAGTGGAGATTTTGAAACATTTATGTCTTGGGCAGATGAGGTTAGAAAATTAAAAATAAGAGCAAATGCAGATACACCTAAAGATGCTCTTCAAGCATATAAATTTGGAGCAGAAGGAATTGGTTTGTGTAGAACAGAACACATGTTTTTTGAAAAAGAGAGAATATTTAATTTTAGAAAAATGATATGTGCTGATAACCTTGAATCAAGAGAAGAAGCTTTAGAAAATATTCTTCCATATCAAAGAAGTGATTTTGAAGGATTATTTAGAACTATGAAAGGATTACCAGTAGTAATAAGATATTTAGATCCACCTCTACATGAATTTTTACCTCATACAGATGAAGAAATAACAATGCTTGCTAAATCTTTAAATATGAGTTTTGAAGCTTTAAAAAATAGAGTAACTTCATTAAAAGAATTTAATCCTATGATGGGACATAGAGGATGTAGACTTGCAGTTACATATCCAGAAATAGCACGTATGCAAACCAGAGCTGTAATAGAAGCAGCTATAAATGTAAAAAAAGAGGGAATTAATGTTACTCCTGAAATTATGATACCTCTTATTGGAGATATAAATGAATTCAAATACGTAAAAAATATAGTTTGCGAAGTCGCTGATAATATAATTAAAGAAGCAAATGTTGATTTAAAATATGAAGTTGGTACTATGATTGAAATACCAAGAGCAGCAATTACAGCAGATAAAATTGCAACAGAATCAGAATTCTTTAGTTTTGGAACAAATGATTTAACACAATTAACTTATGGATTTTCAAGAGATGATGCTTCTAAATTTTTAAATGATTATTATGATAAAAAAATATTTGAAAACGATCCTTTTGAAAAAATCGATCAAGAAGGTGTTGGAGAACTTGTAAAAATCGCTGTAGAAAAAGGAAGAAGTGTAAGACCTAATATTTCATTAGGAATATGTGGTGAGCATGCAGGAGAAACATCAAGTATTGAATTCTGTAATAGAGTTGGACTTGATTATGTATCTTGTTCACCATTTAGAGTTCCAACTGCACGTTTGGCAGCAGCTTGGGCTGTAATAAATGAAAATAAATAACTTCATCATATGATGGAGTTTTCTTTTTCATTATGATAAAATAATTTTGTTAAGAAAAAATCATAAAGGAAGTGTATGAAATGACATATAAATATATTTATAAAACTCCAAACAATTATAATCTTTCAAATATAATAATAAGTAGTGACGGTAAATATTTAACAGGATTATGGTTTGAAGGTTCAAAAGATGAGTCTAAACATATAACTTCCTATGAAGAAAAAGATTTAGAAATATTTAAAGAAACAGGTAGGTGGTTGGATATTTATTTTAGTGGTAAAAATCCAAATTTTACTCCAAAATATAAAATAAATAATTTAACACCTTTTAGAGAAGAAGTAATTAATATAATGAATTCTATTGAGTATGGAAAAACAATTACATATAAAGAAATAGCTAATATAATTGCTCAAAAAAGAGGAATAGAAAAAATGTCATCACAAGCGGTAGGAGGTGCAGTAGGCTGGAATCCTATTTGTATTATCATTCCGTGTCATAGAGTAGTTGGAATGAATGGAAATTTAACTGGTTATGGTGGTGGAATAAAAAACAAAATAGAATTATTAAAACATGAAAAAAATGATATGAGCAAATATTTTATAAAAAAAGGAAATGTATTATGATTAGATGTGGATGGTGTAATTTAAATAATTTTAAATACATAGAATATCATGATAATGAATGGTGTAAACCTAATTTTGATGATAATTATTTATTTGAAATGCTAATATTAGAATCCTTTCAAGCAGGACTTTCTTGGGAATGTATATTAAATAAAAGAGAAAACTTTAAACAAGCTTTTGATAACTTCGATGTATATAAAATATGTAACTATAATGATGAAAAAATTAAAAAATTATTAGAAAATAAGAGTATCATAAGAAATAAACAAAAGATAAATGCTACTATAAATAATAGCAAAATATTTATAAAAATAAAAAATGAATATGGTACATTTTATAATTATCTAAAAACATTTACTAATAATAAAATTATTTATGAAACAAATAAAAATACTAACTTGTTATCTGATAAAATATCAAAAGATTTAAAAAAAAGAGGTATGAAGTTTGTAGGAAGTACAATTATATACTCTTATTTGCAAGCTATAGGCATAATATATTCACATGATAAGGAATGCTTTATGTACAAAAGTAAATAAAAATATTTATTATTTATTGATTCCATGTTATACTATTTATGAAAGTAAAAGGGTTGTATTTATGAAAAGTTTTAAACGTGTTATTATTGTAGTGTGCTGTTTGTTGTTTATATCGTTTTTACTAACTAGTTATGCATTATATTATAAAAAAAGACTTATTTTAAATATAAGTAGTATTAATATTACAAAAATATCAACTGATAAAAAAAGTTTTGAAATTTCTATTAAAGGTGATAGCAATAATGAGTTTAAATGCGTTGCTTATAATGATTTATATAAATCAGAAAGTATGTCTAAAGGTGGGGTTTGTTTACTCATTTTAAATATAAACAAAGATTATAAAATTTATTTAGAGAGTAAGTATAAAAAAACGAAAGAAAAAATGTTAACAGACTATGTAGATAATATTATATTTTTTAATTTTTCAAATGATATCATTTATATGGTTAAGGGTGCTACAAAAGATATAAAATATGATGAACTTGTTATTGATAAAAATAAAAAAATAAGTGAAATTATATCTACTAGTGACGATATTATAAGTATTAATGATGGAGTTATAACTGCAAAAAATCTTGGTGAGTGTGAGATTAAAAGTGGCAAAAAAAGTATAAAAGTAGTAGTAACAGATATAATAGATAAACCAACCTTATCTGAAGTCAAAAAAGAAATTATTCCATGCAATCAATATAGTAAAAGCGAAGCAGAACTTTTAGATAAATTACTTGAAAGTGAAATAAATGAAGTAGGTTATAAGACAAGAGCTGGTGCAGTACAAGCAGCAAGATTCTTAACTTTAGAATTTAAATATAGAATTCCTTATTTTTATGAAAACGGTAGGGTTCATTCAAGTGGTGTACATTTTGTAGATGGGGAAGGAAGGTATTATAAAACAGGTCTTTATTTAGATGATTCTAAAAAAGATGAAATAATATCTAAATATAAAGGGCCTGCATTATGGGGATGCCCTTTAACAAATTTAGAACCTGATCAAAAATATGGATATATTCCAGGTGCTAAAATGCCAAATGGTTTAGATTGCTCTGGATTTATTGCATGGGTACTAAAAAATGCTGGTTTTGATCCTGGTGATATAGGTGCAGGTGATACTGAATATCCTTATCAAATGACTAAGTTAGGAGATTTTGTGAGTCTAAATCAAGATTTAATAAAATCAGGTAAAATTAAAACAGGTGACTTAATAAACTATTGGGGACATATTGGAATTATTATTGGAATAGATGAAAACAACATTTATGTCGCAGAAAGCTTACCTACATTAGGTGGAGTAGTTGCTAAAAAATATTCTAAAAGTAATATAACTAAAACTTTTTCTTACGTTGTTTTAATGGATGATTATTATAAAAAAAATGGTAACTTATCTGATATGTGGAATTAAAATTCTAAAACATAAATAAGAATTTTAATTCTTTTTAATATTAAAATTGATTAAATAACAATTTTAATATATAATTAAAACAGGTGATACTATGAAAATATTATGTGTAGGTAGTTGTACTTATGATATTACTTTTCCAGTAGACAGTTTCATCAAAGAAAATACAAAATATAGATTAAATACAAAAATTGAATGTCCAGGTGGTTCAAATTTAAATGCTGCATGCTTATTAGGCAAATGGGATATGGAAGTATATTTCTGTGGCATTATAGGAAATGATTACTATGGTAGCAAAATAAAAAAATTTTTAGAAAAAAACAATGTAAATACATCTTATTTACAATTTAGTAATGACTATAGCACGACTATAAATACAGTAATAGTAAATAAGGAAAATGGAAATAGAACTATATTGTCTGCTAAAAACGATAAAATGAAATTGAATGATTTTGAAATTAATTTTATTCCTGATTTGATATTAATAGATGGTAGTGAATATGAATTTTCAAAAAAAATATTAAAAAAATATCCAGATGCTATAAGTATAATAGATGCTGGAAGAATAGATAAAAATGTTATAGAACTTTCTCATTTGGTAGATTTTACTATATGCTCACTAGATTTTGCTGAACATGTAACAAATATAAAATTAAATTTTAATAATACAAAATCAGTTATATCTATATATGAAAGTTTAAAAAACATGTTTAAAAATAATATAATCGTTACATTAGGAGAATTTGGAGCCTTATATTATTATGAGAATAAAATAAAAATTATGAAATCAATTACAGTAGATTCAATAGATACAACTGGAGCAGGTGATATATTTCATGGGGCATTTGTTTATGGTACATGTCAAAAAATGTCATTAGAAAATATAATAAAACTTTCAAATGTAACTGCAGCATTATCAACTACAAAATATGGTTCTAGTATATCTATTCCAACAAAAAAAGAAGTAAAGGAAAAATTAAATGAGTATAAATGATTTAATATTTATAGACAATCTTCCAAAAATTGATCTTCATTCATTAGATAGAGAAATATCCCGTGTTTTAATAAATGATTTTATAAAGGATAATATAAAACTTAAAAATCAATTTATTGTAATAATACATGGTAATGGAAGTGGAATTTTAAAAAGAACAACATCTGAAGTTTTAAAACAAAATAAAAATGTTATAGAATATAAGACATTTTATAATAACGCAGGTTGTACGATTGCAAAAATCAAAATTTGACAAAAAAAATATATTGTGTTAGAATACGTCCCATCAACAAGGAATTGTATTCTTTTTAATTATTATAAGTAATTAATTGAAAAAACTTGACATTTAATTAGAATAGTGATAACATACAAGCCATAAATTTAAAGGGGGAAGAATTATGTACGAAGAAAGAAAAGAAAGTTTTTCAGTAAGAAGTTTAATTTTACAAATATTATTTGTGGTTTTAACAGTATTTCTATTATTATGGTTATTTCCAACTAAGAACTATGTAAAGGATTATGCAAATGATGCATTTACAGAAAAATTACAACCTTTATATAATCAGATATATAATCAAAATATTACTACAATGAAAGAAGCTGCTATTAATTATTTTACTACTGATAGATTACCTTCAAAAGTAGGAGAAAGTGTTACTATTACACTTAAAGAAATGCAAGATAAAAAACTTGTATTAGATTTAATTGATAGTAATAATAAAAAATGTGATGTAGAAAAATCTAGCGTTAAAGTAGAAAAATTAGATAATGAATATCTAATGACAGTTAAACTTGAATGTTCAGATGCTTCAAATTATATAGAAGTTCATTTAGGATGTTATGATTATTGTAAAGCTTCAGGTGTTTGTGAAAGAAATGAAACACCAGTAATTAAACCAACTAATCCAACAACACCTGTTATTTCAGAAAAAAAATATCAATACGAATATGAAAAAATTACAGATGGCAAATGGGGAGAATTTGGTGAATGGTCACAATGGTCTAAAGACACAATAACTAAAACAGAATATAGAAACGTAGAAACAAAAGAAGTAACAGAAAAAACTGGTACTTTAGTAGAAGTCGTAGATGCAAAAAAAGATGTAAAAACAACATATTCATGTCCAAGTGGATATACACTAAATGGAACAAAATGTAGTAAAACAACAACAGCAACAAAAAATGCAACAGCAAGTACAAAAACAACATACTCATGTCCAAGTGGATATACATTAAATGGAACAAAATGTAGCAAAAAAACAACATCATCAAAAAATGCAACAGCAAATAAGAAAACAACATACTCATGTCCAAGTGGATATACATTAAATGGAACAAAATGTAACAAAGTAACAACATCATCAATAAATGCAACAGCAAATAAGAAAACAACATACTCATGTCCAAGTGGATATACACTAAATGGAACAAAATGTAGTAAAACAACAACAGCAACAAAAAATGCAACAGCAAATACTACTTATGGAGATTGGATATATCAAGGTAAATATACATTTAATTCAATCCAATATACATCAGATACAAGAAAAGTAGTAAGAGTTTCTTCTTCTATTAATACTGATTGTACAACTAATTGTACAACTAATACATGGACTTATTTAGTTTATAATAGAAGTAAAAAAACAACATACTCATGTCCAAGTGGATATACACTAAATGGAACAAAATGTAGTAAAAAAACAACTGATACAAAAAATGCAACAGCAAGTACAAAAACAACATACTCATGCCCAAGTGGATATGGACTAGGTGGAACAAAATGCTATAAAGGAAGCATGACTACAAAAAACGCAACAGCAAATACAAAAACAACATACTCATGTCCAAGTGGATATACACTAAATGGAACAAAATGTAGTAAAAAAACAACTGATACAAAAAATGCAACAGCAAATAAGAAAACAACATACTCATGTCCAAGTGGATATACATTAAATGGAACAAAATGTAGTAAAAAAACAACTGATACAAAAACAGCAACTAAAAATGAAAAAGTAACATATTCATGTTCAAATAAGGATTATACTTTAAATGGTGATAAATGTACAAAAACTGTAGATGTTTATACTAAATATACATATTATAGATATCAAGAAAGAAAATTTATTTCTGGAACAAGAGATATAAAATGGAGTACAAGTAAAACAGATAGCACATTATTAAAACAAGGGTATGTTTTAACAGGAAATAAGAAAGAAATTAAATAATTAAAAAAAGTATTTCACTTTACAAATGAAATGCTTTTTCATTTGTTTATGTTTGACAAAGATAATATAGGATGTTATAATTTTTATAGTAAAATAGGAGGGATAGTATGAAAGATGTATATGTATTTGAATACTTAAATGAGAATGAATTCCATAAGTTAGAAAGATCATTAAAAAAGTATAATATGTTAGCTTATAAAAAACTATATTTTGAATATTATCCTGCACTTAAAGAAGGAGAATTTTTAGGAGAATTAATTTCAACTAATCAAAATAATGATTCTATTACATATGAACTAAAATTACCAACAGATGCTTTGTTTTCAAAAGTTCATGGAGACATTAAACTAAAATATCATGTATACCAAAATCAAAAAACAATTGTATTAGATACATTAATTCCAGAAGATATTTTAACAGAAGGACATCAATCAGAATTAGTGACATACAAAGGTGTAATGGTTTCAAAACAACATTCTGAAAAAGATTTATTTAAAATTAATTTACTCAATATGATACAAAAGTAATTATCAACTTTTGTATTTTTTTAAGTTTTTTTTAAAAATATATTGCATAAAATTTATTGGTATGGTATTATATAGAAGCAGTGTTTGAAATGGACCCTTAGCTCAGTTGGTTAGAGCATCCGGCTCATAACCGGGCGGTCGTAGGTTCGAGTCCTACAGGGTCCACCACTGTATTGCAGGTGTGGCGAAATTGGTAGACGCACTAGCCTTAGGAGCTAGCGCCGCAAGGCATGGGGGTTCAAGTCCCTTCACCTGCACCATTTATTTTGAAAGTAAAAGACTTAGCAATAAGTCCTTTTATTTTGGAAAATTTGACAAATTGGTATATTTGTGTTATCATACAGCACATCAACAGAGAAATATATAAATAAAATTTGACAAATATCATATAATATGGTATTATACAAGCCATAAATTTAAAGGGGGAAAAAATATGGAAAAAATATATTATACTGAGGAAGAAAAACAAAAAATTGTGGATGAAAGAAAAAAGGTAATCGACGAGGATAAAATTGTAAGCGAAACAACAGAAACTCCAATTGATTATGATAAATTATTAAATGATGAATTAGAAAATGAAAATAATGAAATAAAAATTAATGATATAAATGAAGAAGCTTTTACAACTGAAGAAAAACGTTTTAAAATCAATAAAAAAATGGCCGGAATTCTTGCAGGAATTATGATGGCTACTTCAATTCCTATTATAGCAACATCAACTAGAAAAAATAATAACTCGAATGAAAATTCAAGTGAAAGTATAAGTAGCATATCTACTACAACTTCAACATCATCTAACCAAACTACTTCTATCGAATCGTCTATTCAAGATGAACTTGATAAATATAGTAAAATTAAATATTTAACAAAAGATGAATATGTTGAATTATTAAAATCAGCAGAAAAAGAGTTTGAAGGAATAGATATTACAACAGAAGAATTAGCAGCGTTTGTAACAGAAGTTAATAAAACAATCATTAATTCAGATTTAAAAAAAGTATTAGTTTCCAGTGGTGTATTAAATGAAAAAGAAGAGTTAAATAGACAAAATTATTTAAATGCGTTAGATAAAATAAGAAATTCAATGATTAATGCTTATACAATAGAAATTGATCCTGAATTGGTAGGAATGCCTGAATATGATGAATTAATCAAAGAATTAAAAGATAATGCAGTTAAAGTACATGTTTCAAATATTGTTTCAAAAAAATCTAGTGAATATGAAACATATGTAGAATTAGATAAAGCATACGACTTGATAGGGAATTCAGAAACTCTTAAAGAAGCTACAGTAGCATATGAACCAATACTTGAACTAGTAAATAGTGAAAATGGAAAAAATATGCCAAACAATATGGAAGAAGAAATTTATAAGGACTTATATAAAGATGCTTATGATGAAATAACAGCTTCTAAATATAATGTATCTATTACAGAATTAGATAGAGTTTACGATTATGTAGATTCTGAAGAATGTTCTAAATCATTATAATAATATAAAAACGCTATTTTAAGCGTTTTTTTTATATAATTATGATATAATTAATTAGAGGTTGATATAATGAAAATATATAATACATTAACACGAAAAATAGAGGAATTTATTCCAAACAATAAAAATGAAATAACAATGTATACTTGTGGACCCACTGTATATCATTTTGCGCATATAGGAAATTTAAGAAGCTATATAATGGAAGACATATTAGAAAAAACTTTTAACTTGATGGGGTATAAAGTTAAAAGATGTATGAATATAACAGATGTAGGTCATTTAAGCAGTGATTCTGATTCTGGTGAAGATAAAATGCTAAAAGGGGCGAAAAGAGAACATAAAACAGTTATGCAAATAGCTGACATGTATACAAAAGCTTTTTTTGAAGATTGTAATAAATTAAATATAAAGAAACCTGAAATAGTAGTAAAAGCAACAGAATGCATTGATGAATACATAAAAATAATAGAAACATTATTAAAAAAAGAATATGCATATATATCTAATGGAAATGTATATTTTGATATAACAAAACTAAAAGATTATTATGCACTTACAAATCATAAAGAAGATGAAATGGTAGTTGGTGTTAGAGAAGGTGTAGAAGAAGATTTAGGCAAGAAAAATCAAGGTGATTTTGTATTATGGTTTACAAAATCAAAATTTGATGATCAAGAACTAAAATGGAATAGTCCATGGGGTATAGGGTATCCAGGATGGCATATAGAATGTTCAGGTATATCTATATTAAAATTAGGAGAACATTTAGATATTCACTGTGGTGGTATAGATAATATATTCCCACATCATACAAATGAAATTGCTCAATCCGAAAGCTATTTAGGACATAAATGGTGTAATTACTGGTTTCATGTAGAACATTTAAATGATGAAACAGGAAAAATGAGTAAATCAAAAGGAGAATTCTTAACAGTTTCACTTTTAGAAGAAAAGGGTTACGATCCTATTTGTTATAGATTATTTTGCCTACAATCACATTATAGAAAACAATTATTATTTTCATATGATATTTTAGATGGTGCTGTAAATACATACAATAAATTAAAATCTAAAATTAAAAATCTAAAAGAAAATAAAAATGGTGAAATAGAATATAATTTAGTAGAAAAATATAAAACAAATTTTTTAGAAGCTTTAGGTAATGATTTAAATACTTCACTTGCTTTAACTACACTTTATGATGTTATAAAGTCAGAAGCTAATAACAATACAAAATTATATTTGATAGAAATGTTTGATAGCGTGTTGTCATTAAATTTATTAAAAGATGATATTCAAAACATTGATGATGAATTAACTAAATATATCAATGAAAAAATAGAAGAAAGAAATAAAGCAAAACAAGATAAAAACTATGAACTTTCTGATTCGATTAGAAACGAATTACTACAAAAAGGAATAATATTAAAAGATACAAGAGAAGGTACAATATTTGAAATAAAAAAGTAGCATCATTGGATGCTATTTTTATTATTCTACAGTAACAGACTTTGCTAAGTTTTTTGGTTTATCAATATTACAATTTCTTAATTTTGCTATTTCATAAGAAAGTAATTGTAAAGGAATAACAGTTAACAACGGTTGTAATAATTTGTGAGTATTCGGAATAACAATTTTTTCATTATAAAAATCTGATTCTTTATTTAATGATTCGGTTGTAACTAAAACAACATCAGCACCTCTAGATTTTACTTCTTTAATATTACTTATTGTTTTTTCACTAATACTTTTATTTGTTACAATTGCAACAACAGGAGTATTTTCTTCAATCAAAGATATTGTTCCATGTTTTAACTCACCAGCAGCATATGCTTGACTGTTAATATAAGATATTTCTTTAAGCTTTAAAGAACCTTCCATACATAATGCATAATCAATATCTCGTCCTATAAAAAATATATTGTTTTTATTATATATTTTTTTAGCTATTTCTTTGTAATCATCTTTTTTATCTAATAAACTTTGAATTTTAATAGGTAAATTTTTTATCTCAGATAATATTTCTTTTATTTCGTCTTCACTTATTAGTTTTTTAGAACAAGCAATATTTAAAGCAATTAATGAAAGTAGGGCAATTTGCGCTGAATAAGCTTTAGTAGTAGCAACAGCTATTTCACTTCCTGCTTTTGTATATAATACTATATCTGAACTTCTTGCAATAGAACTTTCTAAAACATTTATTATTCCTAGTGTATCACAACCTTTTTCTTTTGCAATTTCTAGTGCTGCTAATGTATCAGCAGTTTCTCCTGACTGTGAAACTAAAATAACTAATGTGTCTTTATCAATAAATAACTTTTTGTATCTAAATTCGCTTGCTATTTCAACATCGACAGGAATATTACCATATTCTTCAATTAAACTTTTTCCAACCATTCCAGCATGCATAGCACTACCACAAGCTACTATTTTAATGCTTTTATATTTTTTAAAGTCAGGCATATTTTCAATTAAACTTTTAATGCCATTTTCTGTATATTTAAATACTGTTTTCTTAAATACTTCAGGTTGCTCAAATATTTCTTTTAACATAAAATGTTCATAGCCATTTTTTTCTATACTTTCAGCACTTCCTTCAAATTCGTTTATTTTTTTGTTTATAACTTCATTATCTTTATAACAAGTAACTTTATTTTCAGTGATTTTAGCAAATTCACCATCATTTAAAGTTATATATTTATTAGTAAATTCAAGTATTGCTGGAACATCTGATGCAATATAATTTTCATTTTCTCCAAAAGCAATTATTAATGGACTTTTATTTTTTAAAGCATATAAAGTATTATAATCATCATCACATATAATACCTAAAGCATAAGTACCTTTTACTCTTTTTTGAAATAAACATAAAGTTTCATTCATATCATTTGTGTCTTCATATAATTTGTTTAGAAGAGCACATGCAACTTCAGTATCTGTTTCTGATTTAAATTTGACACCATTATTGATTAGTTCATTTTTTAAATCTTCATAATTTTCAATAATACCATTATGAACTATAGTAATTTTTCCTACCTTATGGGGATGACTATTAATTTTACTTGCTATTCCATGAGTTGCCCATCTAGTATGACCAATTCCTAAATTAGATGGAATATTTACATCAATAGCTGATTTTAAATTACTAATTTTTCCTTTTTCTTTTTCTATTTTTAGAGTTTTTCCCTCTACGTAAGCAATTCCTGCAGAGTCATAACCTCTATATTCAAGTCTTTCAAGACCACTTATTAAAACATTTAAAGCGTTATATTTTTTTCCAATATAACCAACAATTCCACACATATTTTCTCCTTTAAAACACTATTAAAAAAATATGTGATATATATTTTGTTGTAATTTAAGATTTTACATTTTGTTATATATCTTACGATCATATTAAACCGTGACAGCATCCGCCGAACTGGAAACTAGGGAATGAGGATTTAAACTCATATAAGTAAAATAATAAATAAAGATATTTAATTTACTATTGTTTTCGATAACTGTCAACCTCGTCATCTTAAAATAAAGATCTGGCGCTAAATCATAATTTTTCTTTCCTATCCTCCTATAAAAATTATAATCTTATTTTCATTATACATTATATGATTATAAAATACAATTGATAAATATTTAAACTTGATTTATAAAGAATTTAATGATATACTTCATTTAAGTAATAGGGAAGTGGAAGAAATGAATAAAAAAATCGCAATATTTGTTTTAATTAGTTTACTTATATTTACGGGTTGTGGATGCAGAAAAAAACAGGATAATAATGAAAATAATACTCCAAAAGTTAATGAAGAGGTTCTAAAAGAAAAACAAGTTAAAGAATTAAAAATAAAAAATATTTCAATGGAATTAACTGATAATAATACAACTACTGTTTTTACGATTGAATTAGAAAATACTTCAGAAAAAGATGTTTATATAAAAACATTTAATATATACTTTAAAGATAAAGATGGTAAAAATATATTAAATGATTCTGAATATATACCAACTGAGTATGATTCTTCAATAAAAGCAGGTGAAACACAGTCATTGAGTTTAGTTATAAATCAAAATCTTGAAAATACATATTCAGTTGACTATGAGTTAGTTAATTAAAATATACAAAAATATACACTAATAATAAATATTTTATAATTGAATATTTATTATTTTTTTATTTTATTGTATAATACACATTAGGTGATAATATGGCAAAAAAAAGAAAAATAAATAAATTAAATACTTATAGTATAATAATATCAATCATTTTAGGTGTTTTAACACTCCTAAATATATATAGTGTAATAAAAATAAATGTTTTTCCATTTAAATATTTAATTTTATTTTTCATTATATTTATTTTATCAATAGTTTTGATTGTGTTTAATTTTAAGCTAAATAAAAAAAAGAAAAAAGCAAGAATTACATTATGCTGTGCTTCAACAATTATTTCTTTAATATTTTTAGTTATGTTTATATACTTTAATAAGACTTTTGGATTTTTAAATAAAATAATGTCAAAAAATTATAAAACTGAAAACTATATAGTAGTTGTTAATAAAAATTCAAATTATAACAAAATAAACGAACTTAAAGGAAAAGAAATTTCATATGTTAAAACAGATATATATAATATTGACAAAGCATTAGAAACACTTGATAAAACAATAACTTATACAAAAGCACAAAAAGATGACTATGAATTATTACTTCAAGAACTTTATGATAATAAAACAGATGCAATAATAATGGAAGAATCATATAAAGAATTATTAGTAAGTGAGGCAAGCACAACTGAAAGTTTATATACTACATTTGATGAAAAGACAAAAGTAATATATTCATTTGAGGTAAAAATAGAAAACAAAAACGACGATATTGAAAAAGATGTAAATGTTTCAGAAGAACCTTTCAATGTTTATATCTCTGGAATGGATACATATGGGAAGATATCTTCAATATCAAGAAGTGATGTCAATATAATCGCATCTGTTAATCCTAAAACGAAACAAATATTGTTAACAACAATACCAAGAGATTATTATGTACAATTAGATGGAACAACAGGTTATAAAGATAAACTTACACATGCAGGAATATATGGCATAGATAAGTCACAAAAGACAATTCAAAATTTACTTGGAATAGATATAAATTATTATGTAAAAGTTAATTTTACTTCACTTATTAAAATGGTAGATGCAGTAGGTGGAGTAAATGTATACTCAAAATATAGTTTCTCAGGAGAAAAATATACATTTAAACAAGGATATAATAAAATGAATGGGGAACAAGCACTAGAATTTTCAAGAACTAGAAAAACTTTAGCAGGTGGTGATAGAGCCCGTGGTGAGAATCAGGAAGCTGTAATTGCTGCACTTATAAGTAAAGTTTGTTCAAAAGCAATAATTACAAATTATGTAAGTATACTAGATTCATTAGAAGATACATTTATAACAAATATGGATCAAAGTAAAATAACAGAACTTATAAAGATGCAATTAGATGATATGGCAAAATGGACTGTTACTAGTATATCCTTAGATGGAACAAATGCTAGTGAATATACATATTCATATCAACACCAAAAACTATATGTAATGATTCCAACACAATCTACAATTGATAATGCAAAACAAAAAATTAAGGCTTTATTTTCAGGAGAAAGTTTAGAAAGTTCTTATAAAGAAGATAATGGAAATGCTGCTACCGTTTCAACAAAGACAACGACTTCAACAACTAAACAAGAAACAATCAAGCAAGAAACAACTAAATCAAATGAAACTAAAACTAATGTAACTACAGAAAAAAATCAAAATACTGAAACAAAAACAGAAACGAGTACAGAAGAAGTAAAAAATGAACAAACTTTGCAAGATGAAAATCAAAGCACAACTGAAAAACAAGAAGATAGCTCTTCTGCATGTTCTACAGAAAATAATAATTGTAGTGAAAATACTTCAAATTAATGTATATTAATGTAAAAAACATATTTAATATGTTTTTTTTGTTTATATTTATAGTATAATGATATTGGTGATAGACTATGGATAATAATATTAAACAAGCCCTTATTAACGAATATAAGAGGCAAAATGAAAATATAGAGTTGATTGCATCAGAAAATTTTGTTTCCAATGATATTTTAAAAATTCAGGGTAGTATTTTAACAAATAAATATGCAGAAGGATACCCAGGAAAAAGATATTATGGTGGTTGTAAATACATTGATGATATAGAAAAACTTGCAATTAAATATGCATGCCTTCTATTTGATTGCAAATATGCGAACGTTCAACCACATAGTGGTAGTAGCGCAAATATGGCAGTATATAGAGCCCTTTTAAAACCACATGATAAGGTGATGGGAATGAATTTATCTCATGGGGGGCATCTAACTCATGGACATAGTATAAATTTTAGTGGTATTGACTATGATTTTGTATCATATGAGGTAAACAAAGAAACAGAACTTATAGATTATGAAGAACTAGAAAGAAAAGCACTAAAAGAACATCCTAAAATGATTGTTGCAGGTGCTAGTGCATATTCAAGAAAAATAGATTTTAAAAAATTTAGAGAAATTTGTGATAAGTGCGGGGCAATTTTAATGGTAGATATGGCGCACATTGCTGGATTAGTTGCAACTTCACTTCATGAAAATCCACTATACTATGCTGATGTAGTTACATCTACTACGCATAAAACATTAAGGGGCCCAAGAGGTGGATTAATACTTACTAATAATGAAGAAATAATTAAAAGAATTAATAAAACAATATTCCCTGGGATACAAGGTGGGCCGTTAATGCATGTAATAGGAGCTAAAGCACAATGCTTTTATGAAGCTCTAAATCCAAAATTCAAATTATATCAAGAACAAGTATTAAAAAACATAAAAGCTTTGTGTAACGTTTTAATTGAGAATAATATAAGAATTGTATCAGGCGGCACGGATAACCATTTAATATTAGTAGATGTTAAATCTATAGGATTAACTGGTGCCGAAGCAGAAAAAATTTTAGAAAGCATAAATATAACAGTAAATAAAAACACTATACCAAATGAAACAGAATCACCTTTTGTCACAAGTGGTATTAGAATAGGAAGCCCAGCAATGACAACAAGAGGATTAAAAGAACAAGAATTTATAGAAATCGGAAATATAATAGTTTCCGCACTAAAAAACTATAATAATGAAAAAATAATGAATGATTTAAAAGAACAAATATTAAATCTTATAAAAAAATTTCCATTAGAAATTGAGGGATATAATGAGTAATATAGATGGTAAAATAATTAGTTCAAAAATAAAAGAAGAATTAAAAGCAGAAATAAAAACATATATGATAAAACCTTGCTTAGCTGTTATCCAAATTGGTAATGATGAAGCCAGTAATGTATACATTAGTGCAAAACAAAAAGCATGTAGCGAAGTTGGAATATATTTAAAACATATAAAATTTGATGAAGACTCAAGAGAAATAGAAATAATAAACAAAATAATAGAATTAAATAATGATGAATATGTTCATGGAATATTATTACAATTACCAATTCCAGAAAAATTTAATGAAGAAAAACTAATCAACTATATATCAAGAAATAAAGATGTAGATGGATTAACTGATATAAATGTTGGAAAACTTATAAATAATAAAAAATGTCTAGTTTCTTGTACCCCTCAAGGAATAATCAAATTATTAGAAGAATCAGGTGTATCTATAACTGGGAAAAATGTAGTTATAGTAGGAAGAAGTAAACTAGTAGGAAAACCTCTAATAAGTTTATTTCTAAACAATGATGCAACAGTAACTGTTTGTCATTCAAAAACAAACAATTTGAAAGAATTTACAAAAAATGCAGATATACTTGTAGTCGCTGTTGGTAAAAAATATTTAATAACAGAAGATATGGTAAAAAAAGATAGTGTAGTTATTGATGTCGGCATAAATAGGATTGATGGAAAATTGTATGGCGATGTAGACTATGAAAATGTACAAAACAAAGTAAGCTTAATAACACCAGTACCTGGTGGTGTTGGCCCAATGACAGTTGCTATGCTTCTATGTAATGTTAATACAGTTTACAAAAATCTAAATAATAAATAAAAGAAAGAAGTTTTTTAAATGAATAAATTAAAAAAAGTAACAATATATTTAGTATTATTTCTAACTCTTATTGTTGGAGCAAATACAATAAAAATAACTAAAGTAGATGCAGATTCTGGATTTGATAGTAGTTATGATTCAGGTGGAAGCAGTTGGAGTGGCTCTTCTGATAGTTGGGATAGTTCTTCAAGTTGGGATTCAAGTGATTCCTCAAGTGGTTCAGGAGAACCAGTTTCTTTTACGTCTTTTATGATTGTAGTGGTAATATTTATCGTAGTATTTGTAATTGCAAATGAAATAAGCAAACGAAAAACTGAAGAAAAACAAATTATAAAATCAAAAGATATGGATTTAGATTTAATAAGTAAAATAGATCCTAACTTAAACTTATATGAATTTAAAAATGAAGCATTTAATATATATAAAGATGTACAAGAAGCTTGGATGAATTTAGATGATGGAAAAATTAGAACACTTACAACAGATGAGCTATATAATATGTATTCAATGCAATTAGATACATTAAGAGTAAAAAATGAAAAAAATATTATGAAAGAAATAAATTTAGTAACTGCTTCTTTAACTAATTTAAAAATAGAAAACAATATTGAAACAGCTACAGTAATAATGACTGTTAATTGCTATGATTATATAGTTGATAGTCAAAATAAAGTTGTAAGAGGAAATGATAAAAATAAAATTGAAATTACATATGAACTTACTTACATAAAATCAGTAGGAGAAAAAGTAAATAAATGTCCAAACTGTGGAGCAGAAATTAATGATGATAATTCTACAACATGTGAATATTGCCGTGCTATCATAACTAGAAATACTTCAAAATGGGTATTATCTAAAAAACAATCACTTAATCAAAGACAATTATAGGAGGAAATATGAACGAATTAATTAATTTAGATCCAACATTTACAGAAAGTGCATTTAAAACTCAAATAGATAATATGTTTGTTATGTTACATATGTCATATATGACTTCAAACCTAAAAAGAGTAGCTCACTTTATAAGTAAAGACGTTTACGAGGAATATGAAAAAAAATTAGAAGAATTAAATAGTAAAAACCTAAGACAAATGTACGATGAATTAAATGTAAAATCTACGGATATTGTAGATATAAAAATTTCAGAAGAAAAATTTATTATAAAAGTAAAATTAATTTCTCGTTACATGGATTATATAATAGATAAAACTACAAACAAATTAGTAAGTGGGAATAATAAATCAAGAGTTGAAAAAACAAACTTTTTGACTCTTGAAAAAATAAGAAATTTTAAAATTGCATCAATAATTAAAAAATGCCCCAATTGTGGTGCTAGTATAAGTGTAAATACTTCTGGTGTATGCCCTTTTTGCAGAAACATATATAATCAATCAGATTATAGTTGGATTTTAACTAATATAGAAACTATTGACTAATAAAGAAAAAAAAGGTATAATCTACCTGTAAATTATTTTTTTAATTAGTAATTATAAAAATATTTTTTAGAGAAAATGTGGTTGGTGAAAACATTAAATATTTTATAATGAAGACGTTAAAATCAATAAATAATCGTTTTCCTACGTTATAAGGAATTAAGAGCATGTTTATACATGAATTAAGGTGGCACCGCGATAATTCGTCCTTATATTTTAAGGACTTTTTTTATATAAAGGAGTGATAAAATGATACAAAAACAAAAAGGCACATATGACGTATATGGCAATACTGGAAAAAAAATAGTTTATTTAGAAAATTTGTTAAAAGCACTTATGGAAAAATATAACTATGAATATGTAAGAACACCATTATTTGAAGCAAGTGACCTATTTCATAGGGGAGTAGGTGAAACATCTGATATTGTTTCAAAAGAAACATATGATTTTACAGATAGAGGAAATAGAAATATTACACTTAGACCAGAAGGAACTGCAGGTGTTGTAAGAAGTTTCATAGAAAATAAAATGTATGCAAGAACAGAACAACCAATCAAAACTTGGTATTATGGTCCAATGTATAGATACGAAAGACCACAATCAGGTAGATATAGAGAATTTTATCAATTTGGTGTAGAAGTATTTGGAACAAATGATCCAATGATTGATGCAGAAATAATAAGTATACCTGTTAATTTTTATAAACTTCTAGGTTTAAAAGGAATTAAGGTAAATATTAATTCACTTGGTGATGCAGAATCAAGAAAAAACTATAGAGATGCACTTATAGAATATTTTAAACCTCATATAAATACATTATGTGAAGATTGTAAAACTAGATTTTTAAAAAATCCCCTTAGAATATTAGATTGTAAAGTAGATAAAGAAACAGAAATATTAAAAAATGCACCAAGTATTTTAGATTATTTAAATGAGGTAAGCAAAAAACATTTTGAAAATGTAAAAAAGTACCTAGAAGCCTTGGATATTGAATACGTTGTAAATCCAAAAATAGTTAGAGGTTTAGATTATTATACAAATACTGTATTTGAAGTTGAAGCTAATGTAGAAGGTTTTGGAAGTCAAAATGTATTGTGTGCTGGTGGAAGATATAATAATTTAGTTGAAACAATAGGTGGACCAAGTACTGCTGGTATTGGATTCGCACTTGGATTTGAAAGACTTTTAACAGTTCTTGATTATGAAAATATAAATGTAATAGAGGATGATGGTATTGATGTTTATATTATACCAATGAGTGAAAATGAAAAACAAAAGTCATTAAATGTAACAAATAATTTAAGAATGAATGGTTTTAAAGTAGACATGGATTACTTAAATAGAAATATCAAATCAAATTTTAAACAAGCAGATAGATTAAATTCAAAATTTGTAATAATAATAGGTGAAGAAGAAATTAAAACAAATGTAGCAACTATAAAAAATAATCATGAAAAAACAGAAGAAAAAATAGAATTTGATAAGTTAGTGGAATATTTAGATAGGAATATATAAAATGGAAGCAGTACTCAACTTTAATAAATATTATTTGCCCGAACAGGTAAAAGGATTTGAACTTTTTATAGGCCCTGATGGTGAATATTACAAAGTAAAAAATATTAAGAATAATTCTAATTATACACATTATGAATGGGCAGAACAATATATAAAATCTTTTACTAACGATGTTACAAAAACAAATTGCTTTGATTCATTAAATTTACTTATACATAAATATGGGTTTGTAAGATATGCTCATAGATTTTATTCACCAACCCCAATACTTGATATACCAAATCCATCATATTATGGTGTAAGTATAACAAAAGAACAAATAAACTCAATATATTCACTTTTAGATTGTAATTTAGAATATATAACAGAAGAACAAGAAAACATGTTTGATTATAATTATAATGTTTACAGTAATGCAAGTGATGCAGTATATACACGTCATATAAGTAAGAAAGGATAAAATATGAAGATAAAAGAATTAATCGATCAAGAAAATAAAGAAATAGTAATACAAGGATTTGTAGATAATATAAGAAATTTACAATATGTACAATTTGTAATATTAAGAGATAAATTTGATAAAGTACAAATAACAATCGAAAAAGAAGATGAAAATAATAAAGAATTGGTTAAAATAATTGACACATTACCACTTGAAAGTACAATAAAAGTGACTGGAAAAGTTGTAAAAAATGAAAAAGTAAAATTAAATGGATTAGAAATAATTCCAAGCAAAATAGAAGTAACAAGTACATCCGATGTTGAATTACCAATTGATTTAAAAAACAAAGATAATACATTAAGAGAAACAAGACTTGATTATAGATATTTAGATTTAAGAAGAGTGGAAAATCAATTATTATTTAAGTGCCAATCATATATAGAACAAATGATGAGAGAATACTGGTATAATAATGATTATACTGAAATCCATACTCCTAAAATAAGCGCGAGTAGTGCAGAAAGTGGAGCAGAAATGTTTAAATTAGATTATTTCGGTCAACAAGCATGTTTATCGCAATCTCCACAATTTTATAAACAAATGACAATGGCATCAGGATTTGACAAAATATTTGAAATAGGTCCAGTATTTAGAGCAGAAAATTCTCATACAAGTTATCATGCAACAGAAATCGAGATGATAGATGTTGAAATATCATGGATAAACTCTGTAGAAGATGTAATGAAGGAAGAAGAAAATTGGATAAAATATTTTATTTCAAAATTAAAAGAAAAATATGGAGAAGAAATAAAAAAATATTTCAATGTTGAAGTTTCAGATGTAAGTATGGAATTCCCTAAAATAAAATTTGAGGATGCAAAAAAAATAATTAAAGAAAAATATAATTTTGTATCTGAAAAAACAGACGATTTAGAAAGAAAAGAAGAAGAATTAATTTGCAAATATGCTAAAGAAAAATATAATAGTGATTTTGTATTTATTACAAACTTTCCTTACAGTGCAAGATCATTTTATGTAATGAAAGATGAAAAAGGAGAAACTCAAACATACGATTTACTATTTAAAGGACTTGAAATTACAAGTGGAGCGCAAAGAGAACATAGATATGATATTTTAAAGAAACAAATTATTGAAAAAGGAATAGAACCTAGTTTATTACAATTTTATTTAGATTTCTTTAAATATGGTTGCCCACCTCATGGAGGGTTTGGTGTTGGTATGGGTAGAATACTTATGCAAATATTTGAAATAGACAATATAAGAGAAGCAACATTAATTTATAGAGGACCAACTAGATTAAATCCATAATGAAAACTAATTATCAATTAGTGCTTGAAAACATTATAGACAACATTGAAGATAAAACACCAACGTTGCTTCTTCATAGTTGCTGTGCTCCCTGCAGTAGTTATGTACTAGAATATTTAAGCAAGTATTTTAAAATTACTATCCTTTATTATAATCCTAATATTTTCCCTTATGATGAATATAAAAAAAGACTTGATGAACAAATAAGATTAATAAATGAACTGCCATCTATTAATCCAATTAACATTATAGATTGTAAATACGATAATGAGGTTTATGAAAATCTAATAAAAGGAATGGAAAATGAAAAAGAGGGTGGCAGTAGGTGCCACAAATGTTATAAATTAAGATTAGAAAAAACAGTACAATTTGCTAAAAATAATAACTATGATTTTTTTGGGACTACTCTAACAGTTAGTCCATATAAAAATTCTCAAGTATTAAATGAAATAGGAAAAGAACTTGAAGAAAAATATAAAGTTAAATATTTATATTCTGATTTCAAAAAGAAAGAAGGATATAAACGTAGTATAGAACTATCAAAAATGTATAATTTATATAGACAAAATTATTGTGGTTGTATTTATTCAAAGAAAAACAGTTTAGAACAAAATAACTAAACTGTTTTTATATTAATCTTATTTCATTTTCAGAATAAAATGGTTTTTTCTTATTAATTCTATCAAAGAATAATATACCATTTAAGTGATCTATTTCGTGTTGAAATGCTATTGATAATTCTTCCCTTGCTCTAATTCTAATTTTGTTTCCATTCTCATCATAACCTTCAACTGTTACTCTTGCGAATCTAGGAACATGTCCTTCTACATCTCTATTAACACTTAAACATCCTTCACCAGCTTCTGTTGCAATAATCTCTTCAGAATTACTTACTATTTTAGGATTAATAACAACATAATTATCAAATTTACCGTCTTCATATTCATGTACGATTATTATGATTCTTTTGCTTAATCCAAGTTGTGGGAAAGCAAGCCCCATACCTGGTCTTAAATCATATTTTTTTTCATATTCTTCGATTTGACTATATGTTAATTGATCAATAGAATTTTGTATCAGTTTTTTATCTTCTTTAGTTAAAGGAAAAATAACTTCTTTAGCAGTTTCACGTAAAATCTTTTCTTTTTCATCTAAAATATTTAATTTTTTAAACATAGAACCAACTCCAGAAAATATTGTATCATAAAATCATATAAAATAAAAGAAACTTCGAAATAATCGAAGTTTTTTTTTAACGAGTAGTTCCAGGATTAAAAGCACGTGCACCAATTACTATAACTAATAATATAAATAGTACTAATATAATTGCTGCTCCATATCCTGTTCCATATCCACCGCCTGAATATCCACCACATGGTTGACCGCAACCATATCCTTGGTATCCACCATAATAATACATATTAATACCTCCATTCTCTAATATAGTTTATTAACATTAATAAAAAATTGTTATATAAAATGTCTATTTTTTATTTTTTTATACGTATGTTATATTTGAATAAAATAAAAAATGTGATATTATATCTATAGTAGGTGATTATAAATGAAGGGTATTAGAGGGATCTACAAAGATATGGATAAACCATTATTATTTTCAACCATTGGATTATTTATATTTGGATTGTTTAATATAGTAACTGCATCTAGTAGTGAAGCTGTAGAAAGATATGGAGTTTCTATATTTTATTATTTTTCAAAGCAACTAATAATATTAGGAGCTGGATTTATAGCTTGTCTTTTTATTTTAAGAACTAATACAAAAAAATATAAACAAATTTTTACTCTTTGTTACCTTGGAATAGGAACACTACTTGTATACTTACTTCTTTATGGATCATTAAATAGAGGTGCGAAAAACTGGATTAGTATAATGGGATTTACATTTCAACCAAGTGAATTTGCAAAACCAATCATCATTGTGTGCTTAGCACTTATATTTGATAAATATTATAAATTTTTAAGAAATAAAAATCTTAAACATTATAATGTTATAGGATTGATACTTTTTGTAGGATTAATGATACCTGCAATAATATTTTTACAAAAAGATTTAGGTACAATGCTTATAATAGTAGCAATATTTTTTGTAATGTTTTTTGCAAGTCCAATACTAAAACAAGAAAAAATAAAAGTAATTGGCCTATTAGCAGTACTATTTTTATTTGCAATCTTAATTATGAAATCAGTAACGGGACATGTTCTATCAGAAGCACAAATGGCACGTTTTAATTATTTTAATCCATGTAGCAATTATGAAACAGGTGGATATCAAATATGTAATGGATTTATTGCTATTAATAACGGTGGTTTACTTGGTAATGGAATTGGGAATAGCAAACAAAAATATTCTTATATACCAGAACCTCATACAGATATGGTTTTCTCAATAATAGCTGAGGAACAAGGATTTTTAAAAGGAACACTTATATTGATAGTTATGTTTTATGTTGTATATAAAATACTTAAAATTTCAGCTAATGCATCTACAATAAGAGGAAAATATATATGCTTAGGTGTTGCTACATACATATTTATGCATATGCTTGTTAATTTAGGTGGATTATTTGCACTAATACCACTAACAGGTATCCCATTACCATTTTTAAGCTATGGTGGTTCGTTTACACTATCATTAATTATTTCTTTATCAATAGTTCAAAGAGTTAATATAGAAACAAGAAGAAAATTAATTAAAGTATAAAATATCAAAACTTGATATTTTTTTTCATTTTAAAAGGAATTTAAAAATTAATATTGTAAATATAAGTAGGAGGTGATAATTATGATAGAGAAATTAGTAAAGTATAAACATATTTTTATTTCATTATTTATATTTATAATCTTAATTATGATATTATTTATAAGTTTATTTCCTAAAAACACTAAAAATGAATTTGTATATGCTGAAGAAATAGAAACTAAAGAAACTGATCAAAATGTTACAATAAAAGTAGATATTAAAGGAAGCGTTAAAAATCCAGGAGTTTATCAAATGAAAGAAAATGATAGAGTAATTGATGTAATAAATATAGCAGGTGGACTGTTAAAAGAAGCAGATACAAGTTTGATAAATTTAAGTAAAATAGTAAAAGACGAAATGGTAATTAAAGTATATAATAAAAATGAAATAAAAAAGCTTGATAATAAAGAAACAATAATTAAATACATTGAAACAGAATGCAATTGTGAAGATAAAATTAATAATGCTTGCATAAATAATGATGTTAATATAACTGAAACAAAAACCGAAAATAAAAAAATTTCGATTAATACTGCAACAGATAGTGAATTAGATTCTCTACCAGGCATAGGGTTATCAAAAGCAAAAGATATAATTAATTATAGAAATAATAATGGTAACTTTAAAACAATAGAAGATATTAAAAATGTAAGTGGAATAGGTGACTCATTATTTGAAAAAATTAAAGATCTTATTACTACTTAAAATATTATTTTTATGTATTAGTATAACATTAATTATAGTTAAATTTTTAACATTTAAAACAAAACCTCTTTCTAATAAAAATGAATTTATAGGAGAAATATTAGACGTTAAAATAAAAAATGAAAAAATAACTATAAAATTAAATACAGATGAAAAAATATTAATAAATTATTATATAAAAAAAAATGAAAATTATTCTAACCTAAAAATAGGAAGTATTATCAAAGTTGAAGGAAAGTTAGATTATCCTAAAAAAAATACAAATTTTA